>Ga0102593_1000199_pt2 | contig 121160 bp, 123 predicted proteins | sample AraplaCol_mMS_r2_2_FD_76862 | JGI IMG/M metagenome (GOLD analysis project Ga0102593, IMG submission 76862) | Arabidopsis root microbial communities from North Carolina, USA - plate scrape MF_Col_mMS_r2 (SPADES assembly) (version 2) | ecosystem: Host-associated > Plants > Roots > Endosphere...
TAAACGCATGAAGTAGTTTTGTTGTGTGGGTATTGGGGTGGATTTGATATTGGAGCAAACAGGTTGTACGTTCACGAATTCAGTTCATTTTGGATTCGACTTTCATTTATTTCCTTCGACTCGGGGATTATAGTTATTTCCTATGAAGTTCAATATTGAAATTAATGGATTAGTAGTAAACAGATTAACTAGATGGTTCAAGTTTAGGAAGTTGTTCTTAGTATCTACATTGAGATATATAGTTATCTCCGCTCTATCCATGGTTAACCTACCCAGTGTAGTAGGGAGTATCAGCCTGCTCACCAGTATATGGATTATGTAAGAAAGTTGGCGTAATTTGGGAGCCTTATATACATTCATTTTAGATAGCATGTTTAGCATCACCCAGAGAGATCATTTACACGAGTTCCAGCCTATTCGAGAGAGTGCTAGCAGGTAGCCCTAGTTGGGGGGTTGTTTACCTTCATCCTTCTGCCCCATTCGGCCTGCACGTACCGACCGTGCTGCCTCGAGCATCCTATCCCGTTTCACAAGGTATTAACCATGAGGTAGGTACCTCATGAGCTAAATTGGACTACACAAAACATGCAATCTATTGTCAACTTAACAGGGAATAATTGAATCACCGAGAGGGCCAAAATTTGATCGATATAAAAGAAGGTGTTAAGTATGCGCTGCAGAGGTCAACGAGGTCATTCACAGAGGCTACTAGGAAGGAAAGTCACAACATTCTGGGGACCTTGCCCATGGAGTGATACTTCTATTACTACAACTTGATTGAAGGAATCGTATTTTGTGCCTGGTTGCTACAGTGCATAGCAAAATTTCACAGTGTGATTGTAGTTCACTATCTCATATATAAAAAAAAGTAGTATGGTAGAATACGCGCAAAAGGTTGGAAGTACACTCCTGCGTATGCCGGGATTATTGACGAGGGGATCCTCTATCTTCCAATCTTCAACAGGGCATTGAGTATCCTAAATCATTTACTCAGTTAGGCACAGAATATCGCTTCTTCATCTTGGACAAAAGAAGAATCATGACGTAGACCACCCCAACAACACCGGACACCACACTGCAGGTAATGACTGCCCCACGAGGTGCATAAGGATCTCTCCATCCTGTTAATTGAAAACCAAGACCCACGTTAATGATACCTAAAACGATCATACTTCGTCCTAACCACCGATGAAGATAAGCAAAAATACCTTTCCCGCCAGTCTTATGAAAGTGACGATGTTGCAATAATCCAAGTGCCGGTTGGAAGAGAACCAAACTAGCTACCACGATAGTCCCAATGATCGTATGATGGTGTCGCATCATGTGAATTTGACGAGACATCGAGATTCCGACTGCTAAACCGGCGGTCGCAATAACCACGTTGAAAAGCTGTAAGAAAGCGTGGACCAAAACAATGCTCGAGGATGAGAATATATGTAGAGTAATCGCGGCGAAGGGGAAAAGCGCCACGAATACAACTGTCATCAAAACAGCATGTGCGATCTTTTTCTTATTTAGTCCAATTGAATCGAATGGCGGCCTGTTCCAGGCAGGAGTGATCGTAGAGTTGTCCATGCTCAGGAAAGGATTCATTGTGCTGTGAGTGCCGGTGGCATTTTTCATATTGACAAATGCAACTCCATCATCATCATGTTCAAGCAGATGCATTGTCATGCTGTCCGAACGTAAGGGACTCCCGTACTTGACACCCCAAATCCAAGGACTAGATGGATTCAATAAATTCTCATGACCCCCATCCCAAAATAAGCAGCTGTCGCATCTAACATTGGCCGTCATGACACCGTCATGTATACCACTCCCCGTAAGTACAGATATATTTGCTTTTGGATTGTACAGAGGGAGAAAGTGGCCTTTTCCAATGCGCGGGGACACTGTGACATTGTTATTTCGACTCGAGGCATACGCAATAAACATATTGGAGTCTCGCATATGAATACCCTGCGCCAGTGCAAACCATTGGACCGGGCGAGTAGAATTCATCTGAAAGAAAATAGGCCCCGATCTATTTTTGGCCGCATCCGCAGAGACATGAATTGTAAATCTGATATCCCGATGCTCTTCCGGTACGATACTCTGGAATTGAGCTCCCGCGAGAGCGAAACAGAAAAGACCGAGATAAATTTTCCACATAATGGGGAACAAGAAAAGTCACTTAAAAAGGTAGTATGAGAAGAGATGAAGAGTACCACATGACTATATATGAGCCTTGGAGAGAACTTTCAGCTACGAGTTGGTTACACCATATGGCTGGTAGACGCAACTTGTCCCGATACACACACCAACTATGCTCCATAAACAGAAACTATTCGTGTCCGCTGTACCCTCTTGGCAGAGGCATGGGTCTCTGCAAAGATGGCTATCATGTCAGCTCTGTGTGACAGAAGCTTTGTTCTGCGATTTATCTGACTGGGCTGTCGTACAGCACATCGGGACCTGGAACTGACTAATTTTGGGACTCAAAAAGTTGGACAGACTTTCCGGACTTCATGAATTATGTCTGATCTGTCACAAGAGGCATAGAAAGTGCCCAGTTGCTCATTTGTCAAAAATATACAGCAAAGGCATCCAGAACTTAGACTCAATACTGTATGGTTGTGTGAAACATGGATTGATAGGCTTTGTCAGGCTAGCAGGTACTTGAACCTATGACTTTCGTATGTCAATCAGTATCCAACTAGCCACATTTTAGATGACTATATTTTGAAGGTTTTTTCCTTGGATATCTTCAGCCCAACGTGGGACAATGAGCCACCATTGTTACTTCGTTCGCCTTCCACTTGAAGGTAGTTGTTTTGTAAGCTCTTCCAGGGATACCGGAAGTGTACTCAAGCTAAGAGTAAAAGAGTAATAATAAATAATACTGATTAAATAAGAGAAGTCTGCCACCAAAGTGTTTCAGTGCCTATGTATATGTCTATATGAAGTGTCGCTACAAGAGGTATTTTCGAGGACGAGGGCGGTATTCTTGATCTGCAGAATAAGACACATGATTATGGGTACCAAGCACTAATAAACGTTATATTACTAGCATCCTTCCGGATTTTACCACTTGGTAGCATGTATACTAAGGTGGACCGTGTCTTTCTACTTGATCAATCTTGGCAACAAGACAAGTCCACCAGCGGTTTGGCGCAAATATATCCCAATCAGAGTACTCATTCCGGCTCTTTCAGCGTATTCAATCCAATCATTCAAAGGGATGATTTCAAAGCGATGGCCCGTCTTCAGTTCAAGGAAGGACTTGACTTGCGACGGTGCAAGTTGGATCTCTCCACACTCATGGACGAATCGAGTTTCGCCTCCTTGAGCATCATCATGGGATTGAGTCGAGCGAAGAGCCGTTTCCACGATCTGCGACCCAACAGATTCCACGGAAATAAGATCGAACATCCCCGACCAAGAGCTTGAATCTGGCATCATCCGTGTCTTCTGGCAATATTTGAGAACATTCGCAATTAGATCGAGATCGGGAGCCCCGTCCCCTGTTACACTGGATGGCCGGTGGATGTAGACACCAAGCTTAAATTTGTGACTCATACGTTCCAAAAACACCTCGCTTACCCATTTGGTTGCTGTGTATCCGTCATCAAATGAGCTAGGCGGAGGATATGATGCCACTGAAACTTGGCCGAATGTCTCCGATGGAGCCAGTCGAGTGACACTTGCTGAAGAAACAAAATGGAATTTGACACGACGTGGGAGAGAAAGCTTGATGAGCTCGACCGCCGAAGCAATATTCGTAAGCTTAAGTGATTGGTATGTCTTCATGAAAGAAACATCGGCACCATTGTGAATGACCAAATCGGCACAGCCGAATATAATGCTCGCGTTTGCAGCTGACAAGCCAAGGCGAGGTAAGCCTAAGTCTCCGTGGTAGATTTGGACCTTGGGGTCTTTGTAGAGAACAGGTAATTTTTCTTTAGGCTTTCGTACTGCGATACAGTACACCACACGAACTGAGTCCGAAGCGACAAGTCGTTTAAGGATTTCGCGACCAATGAAGCCAGTTGAACCGGTGAGAATCACGGTTTTCATTCCATCAGAAAAAGGTTGACAGGTGTTCATGGGGCTTGTTTGATATGAAACACCGTTCACAAGATTTTGTACTTCGGTCTCCCAGTCCATAGAGACAGAGGATGACCGAGAGGAAATTTTATGCAGCCGTTGGGCCATTCCGAGTAAAGTACTCTCCTCAAACAACTGATGAAGAGGTACTGAGACCTCGAGATCCTGTGCAATCAAAGACTGAAGGCTAACAAGAGACAATGAACTTCCTCCAACATGGAAGAAATCGGAAGTGGAATCCACATGGTAGAGTGAGAAAACCTCGTGCGGAATCACTTCTTTCCAGAGATCGCGTAAATTGTTCTCAAGAGTAATTGGGACACCAGGAATAGACTCCGAGGCCTTGCTGGGTATAGTAAGCTTGCTAATGGCAAGTCGATCTATCTTTCCAGAAGCGTTTTGAGGAAGAGATGGAACCGGGACCACTGCCGCTGGACGCATAAAAGATGGAAGAGGTAAGTCATTGACCAGTGTCTGCGCGAGACGGGCTGGGTTTTCGGAGAATTTGGCCATGACAACGAAAGCCACCAAGATAAGCTCCGAGTCACCGTAACTCGCATTCACATTTCGCGGAGATACCACTGCCTGTGAGATAACACCATTGGATGTCGCCAGGATAGCGTTCTCAATCTCTTCCACATGGAGACGAATGCCATTGACTTTTACCTGGTTGTCGCCGGATATGCGGCCAAGTAAGACAAGCCCGTGTTCTTGTGTCAATTTTCCTCGATCACCTGTTCTATGAGCCGTGTTCCACTTGTTTTTCTTGAAATAATGGCTGGCGTGACGATCAGAAATGAACTTTTCTTTTGTCTGATCGAATTCCAGATACCCTTGCGCGACGCATGCCCCCCCGACTAGAATTTCCCCTGGTACACCAAGAGGCACGGGTTCCAAGTGTTCATCGACAATCATGATCGAGTAGTTGGGTAAAGTGTGAAGACCACCAGGAAGCTGCTCATAGGATGGATTGGCTTCCATGTAAGGAATCTCGGCATAGCTGCAGAAAAACGTTATTTCTGCCGGACCGTAAGCATTTATCATCTTGAGATCCGCTTTGTTTAATGACCTAAACTCGCGCGTAATAGTGCTAGGCATAAATTCGCCCCCAGAAATGACCATCTTTAATTGAGAGGTGCGTAGATCGGCCTCACCGTGCCGGAGCCATGTCAAATACTCGGTGGGGGTTGCACAGGTAATAGTTACTCCCTTCGAGACGATGAGGCGGGAAATTGCAACGGGATCTCCTCGATCGAGACTATCTGCGATTAGCAGGGTGCCTCCAATATAGGCAAAGGTGAAGATCTGGAAGATGGACATGTCCCATGCATATGAAGACTGGTGAAGGATTGTTTCATCGCCGCATTTCATATCCCACGTCGCACAGAATGCTTGAAGATGTCTCATATATGCCGAATGTCGGATAGAGATTCCTTTAGGAATGCCAGTGGACCCGCTGGTGTACATAATCATGGCAGAGTGGTCTGGGAGTGCCATGTTTGGCGGAGGAGTCCCAGTGTCCAGACGAAAATGGGTAATATCGACGCATCGTGCTTCCATGCTGAGACTTGCAAGGTCCGCTGCAGTAGTCGAATCAAAAACCAAAGCAAAAGGTTGGGCATTGGATACAATATTGGCGAGGCGTTTCAAGCCCACCTTCCGGTCAAGCGGAATGTACGTGGCCCCAATACGCAATATAGCGAATAATGAACAAATCCAATCTGCGCTGGGAGATAGAAATACAGCGACCCGAGCACCGACATGAACACCGCAATCCAACAGTTTCACCCCGAGTGCTCCTATCCGTTCTTGTAACTGGATATAGGTAAACTCCTTTCCACTGGACTCCTTGAGGGCCACGCTCTGCGGGTACTCAGACACCATGGCATCGAGCCGGTGAATGATAGTTTGTGGACAAGTCTTTGTTACTTCCAGGCCTAAAATCAATTAGATGGGGGATCAAATTCGTGATAAGCATCGGAATGATAAAACGATCACTTGCCTTTTCCAACTTCCAATCCCTGTCTGATATCCTCCTCTGGCCACAATGGTGGCCATGATATATGAGTCGCCGGATTGCGGCAAAACTCCTTCAATAAAGTCTGATATGCACGAAGAAGTAGATTTGCATGCTCTAGGTCATAAAGATCCTTTTGCACGAGCAGGTGAATCAAGGCATCCCCATTGCCCAAGCTAGTGACGTCGAGTTGTAGATCATAGGCTGTGTACCCAGGAGTCAATAAGGTAGACTTCGTATGACAACCGCAGAAATTCCTCCAAACTTCAACATTTTGCCGGAAATTGAAAAAGGTTTGAAAGAGCGGATTGTGCGAGGCTGATCTAGGAACTTTGAGCTCCTGGAGTATGGCGTCAAATGGAACCCGGGCATTGGCGAATGCATTCTGGGAAATATTCTTCGTTGATTTCAGGAGGCCGCCGAATGTATCAGTAGATCTGTACTGGAATCTCAAGGGAACTGTGTTGAGAAATAGACCGATGGTATGCACGATATCGGGATCTATACGATTCGCGTCACCAAGTCCGATGCAAATTTCAGAAAGACCCAGATGTCGTAGAAGGAAAACATGCCAGGTCGCCAAGTGAAAGTGGAATGGTGTTACTCGAAATTTGCCACAGCAACTCTCAATTGACCTCGAAAGTTCCTGGTCAAGTGTTACTTGAGCAATATGGGAGCTGAATCCCACAGTTTGTGGGCGATCGGAGCGCAGAGAATATGGAAGCAATGGGATAGGCTCAGGAATATCATGAAATTGGCTTTTCCAGTAGCTGATTTCCCTATGGAATTTGCCATTCCTATAGTCTCGCGTTTGCTGATTCGCGAAATCGGGATATTGAATCACAGAGGGTAGAGGTTTTCCGTTGTAAACAGTCTCTAGATGTGACCAAAAGATCTCGAAACTAACCCCATCCATAAGAATGTGATGGAATCCTATCAATATCCAATGACGTTCGGATCCCAACGATAGGATTTTCATCCGGATTGCCTCATGCTCGGAGAGGTTGAACACGTGTGCTGCCATATCTTGTGCTGCAATCTGAGCTTCTGATTCATGGCTGATATTGTTGTGCTCAATTTGGAGCCTTGATTGCTCCCAAATTCCTTGCATCGGACCATTATATTGATCAATAAAAAAGAATGTGCGGGTTATCTCATGGTGCTGGGCCACTTCATAAGCAGCTCTTACAAAGTCATCAGTACGGAGCTTTCCATTCAGCTCGAATGTTGGTGTAACATTGAATGCGGTCTTATGTTGAACGAAGTTCGTCAAGAACCAGAATCCTTTTTGAGCCATGGACATTGGAGCCGTTTTGAGAACCTTTCGATCAATTGCGAGATCATTTTCGATCTCCATAGAGCTCGAGCAAGTGGGAGTATCCCCAGATTTCGCAGAGCTTGAATCACTGATCAATATCGATGCCGATGAATTCTCACTTTCACTTTCCGTAACTGAAGGGTATTGAATGTGAAATTCTCTATCACTTTCATGGTAAAGTTCACTGTTGCTGTCAATTGCTTCAACTCCGAGGCTGCTAGATGATTGTTTGTCCAGCAACTCAAATTGTCCATCAGACAGCCTCTCAGGGTCTGAAAGTACCTCGTCCTCGAGGTTCGGCACGGCAGACTTAGGTAGATTATCGAGAGCATAGTCAAGAAGCTCTCGAAGTGAGGCAACATTGAAGATTTTTAGAACTGGCATGTCGACTCCGAGCTCTTTGAGGAACCAGGACCTGATATCAACAGCGACCAATGAATCAACACCAAGTTCGTCCGGGCTCATTTCGATTATCTCTTTGCTTGGGTCGCTTTGAAGAGCAGACTGCAATTTTGTAGTAAAGGAATCTGAAAACGTTAGTAATAGATCAATTTAACCACCGATTCATACACCTTTAGGTGCTCATATACCTTCCAAGACTCCCATTACATCTGATCTGGACAGCGCGTGCAGGAGACGCATTTTCAGGGAACGGGCTGATTTTCCTAGAGAGTCACTTGTTTCCAAGCTACCAGATTTCAATACCAAATGCTGGAACATGGGATTATTGTACCATTTTTTGGAATGGTCATCGTCAATTCGAAGGCCGCTGCATAGACCCGAAGAAATGTCTCCTTGTAGACATGAAAGAATCCCTTCCGCTAGAATTTCATGTAGATCATGCTCTGACATCCAGTTATGGCCAGTTCGATGTAAGTAGGATTGCTGATCATGGTTCAATTCACGTGTTACATATCCATTTCCAACAATCACACCGATATTAATGGCATGTGTGGCTAGACCCCGACTTCGCCGCTGAGAAGCTAGGCTACTCATAAAAGCGTTGGCGGCGTTGTAGGCGACCTGTCCAGGATTTCCCGTTATCGAAGCCATGGAGGAGAAAAGAATCATGAAATCCAACTCATTTTTGCTGAATAATTCGTCGAGTACAATAGTTCCTTGCACCTTTGGGCGAAGAACCTTTTCGAATCGTGGCAAATCGAGATCAAAGAACATAGTGTCTTCTAGCACCATTGCCCCTTGAGCCACACCCGCAATCGGGGGCATGCTTTCTGAGATATTCTGATACGATGTGCGAACGGAGTCACGGTCGGTTATGTCACTATCATGAATTAGCAATTTCAGTTGAAGATAATCACAGCATAGGGGTACTCTACGTCGCAAACACGCGGACGGTACATCCACAGGATGCCATCAAGTTAATCCAATCAGCCGGCAAGGCTGGGTTTCGAGAAGACAATGCAATATATCTGGCCCCCTGGCGGGCCATCCATTCACTTATTGAACGCCCGAGACCTCCTGTGAGGCCTACCAGCCAGTATGTTTTGTTCCTGGAAAGTCTGACCAGCTTGCTAGCCGGGAAGACCTGAGCAGAAAGCCTTGACAAGTCTAATGAGACCATTGCCTGTCTGTCTGACTTTACTTTATCCTTGATCAACGTAGTCAGGTCATGAACGGGGATTTCAGTTGTCCTGTTGAGTGTATCATTATGCCTCGCCATCTCCCAGGCGGAACGCAAGATAGAGTTGACTTCATCGAGGCTTGTGTGCAATAAGGATGTTGGTGCTTTTCCCGTGAGAGACTTATCATCGTCAATTCTGAAAGTCTTTAGCAGAACTTCCGGCATGATAGAGGGTGTTTTCATCCGTGGCGTGGCATCGAAAAAGTGTGAAACATTCTTAGGGAACTTGTTCAACAATACACGGCGTGTTGATTGGGGATGGATATATATCCATGGTGCTGGAGCTGATATATTCTTCCTAGTTACGGGCAGCAATTGAACACCTCTCTGTTCTGCATGATACTCCAATGCTGCTAACATTGAGTAGTCAGGGTCCAATACGGCCACAGACATCCCGCTAGGTACCCTACTGATGGCTGATCGAGCTAGTAGTTGCCGGTAGATTTTCAGCATGGATTCGACCGCTTGATTTTCAGACTGGCCACATCTGAGTATACACGAGGGCGGCAGGCTGAGATCAGAAGATAATCTATCAGACAATGCAACAAAGTAATCCCCGCTGCAAGGCTCTCTGGCTGTAAGGAGGAAAAGATGATCTTTGTCTCCAATCGGGATCGTTCGAAGAAGAGCATTGGTAACTTGAACATCCACGCGCGTCACGAATGGGGTAATTTGTAGGCCACACTCGTGTACCTGGCAGCCAGTATCCGATGGAATTATAGTCACTGCTGTCTCATTCCGTTGTATTTCTTTTAGAATTAGTCTTCTCGAAGAATTATATCGATTATTTCTTTCGTGGCTCATCTTCAGTCGAGGAATCAAACAGCGGCCATTTTCGAACCGCAATTCTGGTTCAGTGTACCATAGGAGTTCGTGGGAAAGATTTGAATGATCCCAATGGTCTGCGGCGATGAAATGTAAAAGTCGCTTCGAAATCTCGAGAGCTCCAGCTTCGGAGAGAGTTGTCATATCTAGAAATTGGACGCGGAGATGGTCCATCTCAATCATCAATGTTCTTTGAATGCCAACGTACATATTCGAAAAGGGATTGCTGCTTTGAGCGCCCTTGCCGACCCAGAGAATGCTTTTATTTTGTTTGAACAAATCTTGCAGAGCTTCAAGCTCGTTCGTACTCATTGATTGGAAGAAGGGGTGGTCTAGCTCTGTCAGGACCAGAGCAGTACCCAGCGGTGGCAAAGAATCCTGGACAATCTGGGATAGCGAATGATATATGTTGACGTTGCGGAAGAACGGGGAAACAGCCTTCTGAATCTCTTTTACCAGAGAAGCTGTCGTTGCTATTGCACCCCCAACTAGTGTCAAGGACTCTGAAGAGAACGTGTAGGAACCGGCAAAAGGATCGCGTAGGAATTTGACACGATCATCGATGGCCTGAAATAGCATGAGAGAAAATGGGAAAGTAGAAGAGCTTGCGATATTGAGTGTGACATCGATATCCGAAAAACCTGCATTTTTCATCAGGTATGCCCATTTTTCAACTGAGAGACACGCTGACTCTATAGCACCCTCAACTTGGCGGAGGGATCGCCCAGAAAGACAGCCAAATATGAGTCCGAGTCGCAGGGAGCTTGTATCTGTGGGCTCGAGTAGGAGTATGTATCCCCCAGGCTTCATCAAGCGACGTATGTTGACTAGACTGCGTTCAATATTTGTCGCCATAGCAAGATTCGTTGAAACAACAACTAGATCATATGATTGATCGGAATATCCTTGCTCATCAACATCCTCTTCAATATTCAAAATTTTGAAAGAAATCTTAGGTTGGCGGTTGGAAAGTTTTGTCTTCGCAATGTCAAAAGAGGAATCTGTGCTATCAGTGAATGTGTAAGACCCAAATGCTGTACCTATTTCGGAAAGAATTTGATGCATTATGTCTCCATTCCCGGCGCCTACAGCAATCGTCTTGATCAGCTCTATTCAAAATGGTGCATAGCTTATAAATGCAATACGTAGTTGGGCAGAAAGAAGAAGATTTGACTTACCAATTTCCAGCAAATTGATATGTGGAAAACGATTACTGATCTGCCCTGCAATTCTAGCTAATTCCTGCTTGAAGAATTGGAAGCATGAATTTGCTGTAACCAAATCGCGCAGCACGTCTTCGCCAAGGACGATGCCGCGGGCATCAACCTCGCCGCCAACAAGAGCAACTAGATTCTGACCGAGACTTTTGACGATATTCAGTTCAGTGTTATCGTCGTTTCTGTTTGTTGAGTTACGATCATGAGCAATCTAAAATTTTGTCTCAGAGCCACTGGTCTTACCTATGCAGAATAACAGTGATATCTTCGAGCGTGTCATTGATCCAAACGGATGATGCGGATGGATGCTCATTAGATCTGACCTTCGAGACACAATCATAGGCATATGCGACAAGCCAAGGCTGCGGAATGGAGGAGAGAGAGGAAAATTGGTCAAACTCCGTACAAAGCTGTCTCAAATAGAAGAAGGCTACCCTTTCGATGTCTGACTGGGTTTGAGACTGACAAGTGTCGGGTTGTGGGATAGGTGCAAAATCTTGCTCTGAAGGTGTTTCTGGGGCCCATGTGATTTCCGTAAACATCGGTATATCTGTATCAACAGACAATGGGGTTAATGGAGTGGTATGAAGACCTTCAAGCTGTATAATAGTACGCTGACCATCCCCTGAGTAAATGTCGACATCACCAGAGAGCTCGGAGAATTCAGCATCTGTAATCGAAGAGTAGAAGTTCCATTTTGAATATAGGCCGGATGCAGTCCTGCAGGCAGGAACATTGATCCTGAGGTGCTCAATGCCCGTGGGTAGGTGAAGATCATTCAGTCGACCATCTCCCGGAAAGGAAAAAGCGAGCATGATTGATTGAATCGCCCCATCCAGTGCAGCGGGATGTATTAACAAAGTCGATTCGGAATCGTTCTCATTTGGCACATGGATAGTACCAATGGCTTGGTCCATCTTTCTTCGTAGCTCTGATAAAGCGACAAATGGGCCCGTATATCCAAAGCCAATCTTTGCAACATGATTATAAAATCTCTCCGTTTCAAGCGCAAAAAATGAATCCGTATTTCTGTTTTCAACAGGGGGTAAGTCATGCACTGTGTCACCGACCAATATCACTGCTCGTGCAGATGCATGGAGGACCAACGATGAAGAGCTCTTGTGGCTGTTTGAATAGCAATTGAAATATCCTGTTATGCGATGACTCCTGGTTTCCGTCACAGTGAATGCAAAGATAACTTCGATTGCAGAATTTTCGTCAAGAGTTAGAGCCTGACCAATGACAACATCTTGAAAATCAATTAGTTGAAGGGATTCAATCCCATAATGGTCGACAATCAACTCGGTCGCAGCTGATATGTAACCTGCTGCTGGAAACACAATCTGCCCCTGAACCTGATGGTGTGCAAGCCATGGGATCTCGCGAGAATATAGATAATTGCGCCAACGGGTCTCTTTCACTGTACCGTCGGCGCATTTGATCCCCAGAAGTGGATGAAATTGTCGTGTTTCTCCGCGAAATGATGTAGATACACGCGATTCGTGCCAAAATATCCTATCATGGTCCCACTTGTAGCTCGGAAGATCTTTCAAAAGGATCGGCGGGGGATTTCCCGGCGCTGTCAATTTTTCGAACCGTTCATAATCCACTACTCCACTCCCCAGTGCAGCCCAGACAGAACCAAGCATGGATGCAAAAGCTTCTGTTCCAGGGATTCCACGTGTGAGAGTTCCCGAATATGGTATGCTTTGACCAGATATCTCGTTTATTGTCTGCAAGCTAGGTCCTTTGAGTGCCGGATGAGGACCAACTTCAATTGCCATGTCGAATGGTCCTTTCGAGCTGATAGCGTAGCTGACAGCCTGTGAAAAAAGAACAGGTTTTGTCATATTATTGACCCAGTATGTGCTTGCCAGGTCTTCATGCACCGCTGCAATGGGAGTGGCATATACACTGGATATCCATGTCGTTCTGGCATCAGACATTTGACCAGGGCGTATCGGAAACTTGCGTATGCTCTCGAGATATGGCTCAGCACAGGATAGCATATGATGGGAGTGATAAGCTTTGTCCACCTTCAGCAATCGATTGAATTTTCCTTCATCCTCGAATATTTCCATCGCTTCTTGAACCGCGTCGGTATCGCCAGAAAGGGTCACGCTGTCCGAGGAATTGCTGGCGGCAATACAGACACGACCCTTCAACGATGGCATTTCGCAAAGCTCCTCAGCGTCGTCGAAAGAAGTACCAGCTACCATCATTGCGCCATTCTGATTGGAATATTGCAGGCTCCAGCCGCGATAGTACGCTATGATGATGGCTTCTTCGGCGGAAATGTAACCGGCGGCATATGCTGCGGCAATTTCACCAGATGAATGACCGACAACTGTATGAAATCGAATACCAGAGGCATGGATCAAATCCACGAGAATTATTTGAACGGCAGTGCAAATTGACTGGGAGAACATTGATTCCGCAATACGCGACGAATTGGTGCTCTTTGAGATTTCTTCTCTTAAGGACCATTTGGGGCGGTCTTGGACTGGTATAGATTGCAGGGCCATTTCAAAACTAGCGATGCATTTCTTGGCGAGTAAACAACTATCCAAGAGCTCGGCTCCCATTCGGGCCCATTGCGCACCCTGACCGGTGAATATCCCCAGAATTTTCGGGGGTTTGGCTACTTGGTTCTGTGTAGGAACAGAGATACCCATTGGTGCTTGAAGTATGCTTTGCAGTTTCATTCTCAGGTCATAAGTGTTTGCTGCTGGAAGAGAAAGTCGAACGGGCAACGTTGAGCGCCGGCAATTGAGTGTCCATAAGAGGCTTCTCAAACTGACTTGGTCATGCTTCTCCAGATATTCCGAATAGGCAGCAACACTTGCCAGCAGGGATCGCTCTGAGTTTGCAGAAAGGTTACAGGGCACCAATCCACTTGATTCAACGTCTCTAGTGGACATCGACTCAAAAGTGCACGATTCAAGAATGGCATGGGCATTTGCACCTCCGAATCCAAAGCTGTTGACACTAGCTCGACGAATCGGTGCCTTTGATGAGTCCGGCCAGTTTTGAGCGGCAAGGGGAATCTCGAGATCATTATAAAATGGCCGAACAGCGGGGTTGAGTTCTCGCAGAAGAAGATTTGGCGGGATAGTCGCGTTCTGTAGGGCCAGTGAAGCCTTCATAATGGCCGCCAGTCCAGCTGTGCCCTCCGTGTGCCCTATGACTGTCTTTATGGACCCGACATATAAGGGAGGTTCTTCAATATCTCGCGAATATCCGGATACATCCCCAAAGAATGCTGTACTGATGGCTTCTGCTTCCACAGGGTCTCCTGCTGGGGTTCCTATTTCATTGGGTTAGTATGGGAAGCGGATCTCTATAGCTGAATGGGATACTAAGATTCGTTCTTACCTGTCCCATGTGCCTCAAAATATTGGGGTCTATCACAGGACTTGGACAAATCTAGACCTGCTTTTTGGTAAGTTGAGCGAATGAGATCTGCCTGGGCGACTGGATTGGGCATTGTTATTCCCTTAGTTCGTCCATCTTGATTGATACCTGTCTCGCGAACAAGACATTCTATGTGATCGCCATCTTTGATCGCAGCACTCAGCGATTTCAGAATGACCGCTGCGATGCCATCGCCACGCGCATATCCATCTGCGTCCTTATCCCACATTTTGGACTGCCCGTTCGGGGAGAGCATCTTGAGCTTGCTTTCTGCAACATACTGTTCTGGCCCTAGAAGAAGATTGGTTCCAGCTGCGACTGCCACTCTGCATTCACCGTTGCGAAGACTTTGAACCGCTTGGTGCAAGGCGATAAGACTGGAGGAACAGGCTGTGTCGATTGTCATTGACGGTCCGTGCCAATCAAAGTAATATGAAATCCGATTAGACAAAATACTTCGCGCCGTCCCTGAGGCGAAGTAGGTTGGGAAGTTTTGAATGTCTCGACCCAAAATATCCGCATAATCATTCGTCATCAGGCCAACATATACACCGGTATCCGACCCTTGAAGCTTCTCCATAGGTATACCAGCTGACTCAAGCCCCTCATAGACAGTTTCTAGAAGGACTCTTTGCTGTGGATCGATAGAATTTGCTTCTATTGGCTTTGTTCCAAAGAATTGGGCGTCAAATAACCGATGGTCCTCGGACAGAATGTAAGAATGACGGACATTGGATGTTCCATGATGGGAATTATCAGGGTGGTAGAAGCTTTCGACATTGAACCGGCTGGGTGGTATTTCTCTCAAGATGTCTCGGGGCTGCTTTAGAAGCTCCCATAGCTTTGCCGGTGTTGTTGCGTCTCCAGGGAATCTGCAAGCACTGCCTACAATAGCAATGGGCTCATTGGCATGTTGGATTTCAGTCATTTTCAAGGAAGCTTAGGTCGCTGTTCAGGGTTTTCCAATAATTCTCGATCAATTCGAATTTATAAAGAGTCTGATCAGCAAAATCCGAGTCTCCGACTGCGGCACATATACGACACCAGAATCTTCATTCAGAATCAACAAGTGATAGAGATAGAAGATGAAAAGATGCAATATATCACCATTTGAATTGCAATGGGATGGTCAGTGGTATTTCTAGTCTATGCTCTGATGATTTCCCTACATGCATGATCCGAATCCGAGACGAGATATCGGATCTTAGTTTGGTCGGATGGAGTCGTTTTTGGTAATGTTCCTGTCTGATCTTACATCAGATATGGGAGACTACAGTGACTTTACATCCTTTCCAGCTTCTCGTTTTTGGTATCCAAGCCAAATACAAAATCTTTCAGTGGAGGGTGCACTTATACTCCGGCGTTGAAACCAGGTTAACATTCTGACTGCTGCCGAATCCGACTCCGAATTATGCCAGCACAGAATGACTATTAAGCGCAAATTGCGTTGGATCCAGGACATGAAAACTATACTCGCCTATTTTTTATGTAATCTCAGATGATAGTCAATACAGTCACTGCTGAGTACCAGCAATCGGAGACAAGTTCAACCTCTACTCGCAGTAGATGTTTGATCTCAATTGCTGGAAGAATGAACTCCCTTCTCTCGAATTTAAGCTATGGGGATGTTGCATTGTAGTGACATAATTAATGTGGATCAAATTAGGCAGATGCAGGAACATTTGTTAATATTGTCTTTCAGGATTCAGTCAAAACAAGTCTTTTAAGTGATCTTTATTGTGCTCCTCGCTAGAATAAGCGACATCTCTCGAGGATTGCGCTTCACCTGCATTGTCCATCCTTGGTCTAATGTCTTCCTTCAAAACTCGACCGAAACCCTCTACACGTGCTTATTGCTTTTCCTAGAATGTAAAAGTTTGAAGAAACGCGCTGGGCGACCTTTTATGTTTGACTGGCGTAGATATGAATGGGTTCATTACCAAAAGGGCCAAATATGGAGACTTGGACTGGAAGTAAGGTCGGCCAGGCAGGTTAGATCAAGTAACTTCACACGTTTCTCGATACAGCCAATTTCAAACATTCCCAGCTGATTTATGTAATGTATGGATAAGATTCTTTCCTCGTATGTAAAAATCATAACATCATTGAATTTCCATGAGACCCGATATATATGCACTAATAGATGTACACAAACTCATCATTCTGTCTATCCGTGAGATCTTCGTTGGCGTTTGACCCTGCGTGGGACGCATTTTGGCCCATTTCATCTCCTTCACTTCCATTCATGATTCCTTGGAAGTTACTCTGCATAGAATGATCGATTATCTTGGCGCTCTTGCCGTTACGAACTCGACGGCGGGCTTGCTGCTGGTTTAGGAACCATAAATTCGCCCATTGAATGAGGACTGCCACAGCCATGGCACTAAAAATGCCTAGGCAAGCTCGCAATCCAGGATGATATGAAGGGGCATCCTTGGAGCTAAAAAGCAGGGGGCCCACGATATTACCTGCAGAAGAAGCAGCGTTGTACAGGCTCATGGCGACGGACTTTTTGGTCGTTCCCGCTGTGTTTCCAATAATCCAAGTTACAACCAAGGGGTTTCCTCCAAACAGAAATGAAAGGAGGTAGTATCCAGCCAGTAGGGCACCTTGAGCGGACTTTGTTCGGTCCACGGCGTAGAGAATAGCGAGACCAGCCACAACGGGGAGCATGAAGACAGCCAAGATGGCACCTTTTAGTCGTGCTGTCTGCGCCAAATAGCTGGCTAATAATATCATGATCATTTGCAGCGCACCAAAAGGCATAGTGAGCAGAGTCGTCTTATATTTGTCGAATCCCAGACCACCAAGGATCAATGGCCCGAAAATATTGGTCACACTCGCGCCAATGTTGAGTAACATGGCCATACCCACCCATAGATAGGTCTTCGGCTCCAGCGCCACCTCCAAAACGTGGCCAAACTTGAACTTTGTACTTCCTGTTCCAGTCTGATTGGCCCGTAATCGCTCCATTCCTTGTTCTCTTTCTAATTCTGTCAAAAATCGGGCCGTCGAAACATCGTTATCCAATCTCCAGTAAACCACCGGCGCGGAGATTATCGTCAGCAGTCCAACGAAGAGGAAGATTCTGAGAAAGACCAGATTAGCATATGGACGAGACGCGCCGAGACTTTTCGACGATGCCTTACATTTGCCAAGGGAAAAGCACGTTTGAGTTGATCTGCGCCAAGCCGTACGACAGTGCCGCGGCGACGATCGTAGCAAGCCCGTTGGTACTGTACCAAGCCGCAATTCTTAACGGCTGTTCAGAACGAAGATACCATTGACTTGTTATGACCCCAAAAAGAGGCAGGCATCCAGCTTCGAAAAGACCCAGGAAAAAGCGGGCGGCCATGAGGGTTCGAAAATTATAACATGCTGCCATGCATGCTTGCGCGATGCCCCATCCCAGGCATAACGACGGCATGAGGATTTTGTGTGGAACCTTGACAATTAAGAACGAGGAGAAGGGCTGCCAGGCTAACTGTGCAATTGGTCCTATTGATCCAATCAAAGAATATTCATTGCCAGTCAGCCCAGTGTCAGCCTGAAGACCGAACGTAGCACCATATCCCAGAACCGACTTGTCCAAGATCTGAAGAAAGTAAACCCAGATCAACACCAATAAGATAGTCTGGTCCGTTTTTCGACAGATGAGTTTGCTCTCTTCTTCTGTCACTGGTACCCTTTGTGAAGTTACATCCATGGGTTTGGACGTGGTTTCTTCGTGCATGCTCTCTGGTTTAGACATATTGAGTTGCGAGAGATACCCAGAGGTTTTCCCTGGGAGAGATGGAAGATCCGGGGTAGTCAATCTGGGGTTCTTCAAGATGCGGAGGGAGCTTTTATGCTACCAGAATCACCCCCACGCCTATCCACGCCCTTCTAATTCGAGAGCTAATGGGATTATCATCGAAAAAATCAATACTCCGCGTTTTCCCCGCGTTGCCCCCACGTCCTGATGAGCTTTTGATCCTATCAAATCCCGCTAAGGTTTGTGGGTATCTCTCTTTCAGCCAATCAATTGCCATTTCACTGGCCTCGGCTCCCACTCTCGGATACTTCCTCGTGACCGAGTTGCGCGACTCGGTCAGATTCATGCCCGGGATATTTTGCCTCAGATGGACCCGATTACGGCATGATTAAACAATTGATTCCCGAACATCCCATTTGCCCCCACGCCCACGCAGTCTACATGGTGTTATCATGTAGAGAGAACGTGGGACTACAAGTATTGCAAAAAAACGATTTAGTCAGAATTTGAAAGCATCTATGTATTAAAATTGAAATTGAACAACCGACAATGGTTTACGTAGCGAGCTAAAGCACTATTAGCATCGGTATTGGCTAGCTAGCTACTATTTTAGGGCATCGTTTCCCCATTCTTCAAAGACCGATAGCTTCGACTGTGGGGGTTTTGCTTTGCACTTTCTTCCTGGGCGAGGTGTCGCTTGCAGTAAGATACAACACGGCGCATGTGATCGATATCATACTCTGTGTACTGAGCCGGATGCCCCGTGGGATTATGTTCCAAGGTATTGACGATCTTACGGCCACTTAATCGTCCGGGACAGTACTAAGAGATCTCTTCTCGTTCCTCAATCTTGCTTGTTTTGTTGGCGTTTTATTTACCTTTCATGGCCAACGGTCTCCCCCCGTTCACTATTCCACCCTGCTGAGTTTGATTCTGACTCTTTCAGCCAGCTTCGAAGCTCTGCAGGAGTCATATTGACCAACTCCTGAAACTCGCTTTTCTCGTGGCCGAACATTAGTACCATTGCACTTTTCAAGCAATGAAAGTCTTGTGGGAACCCACTTGATGACAGTATTTTGGTCTTCCACCATAGTGAAGACTGATTACGCAGTGAAGATAATAATTGAAAGTTGTTTCAGGTTTCAAAAGGCTGTTACGGTATAACCCATTTCAATATTGCGACGTCATGCCTGATTGCATCCCGGGGCATCACTCCGAGTCGTTCCTACAAAGTACGCCGCCCAGTTTACCGTGCCACCCCTTACTCGCGCGAAACTCGGGTCTTCATTTGCCAAAAGCAGCGGTATTACACTTAATGAATTCTTTCAAGGGTGAATATTCGGGAATAAATTGGGCAGACTTATGAATTGAATTAACGGGTCAAAGAACTAGTCAAGGTCTTGGTCTTAAAATCCCAGTTTGATATGGATACTTTTGAACGGCCTCAGACACAGAATAAGCCATGATTTGCAGTTCATCAAATTATGCTTAACTTGAGCAATCAAATACGATGGAACCGCCATCTACGGTCAATTGCCAGTGAATCTCCGGCTACTACAAGTACCACCTACACTTACTACAGATATTCCTAGAACACCTGGGACTTAGAAAGAAAGAGACCGCTACTAGTATAATCCGGTATCACTGAGCCTCGGTTATTCCAAATCAGTAGTATGGCCAGTATTATTTGTTTGTTGCCACTAATAAGTCCTGGAGCCAGATTTCCTCGCCGCTTTTGCACAGCTTCAGACATCAATATACATAATACTTGAGGCTGCCCTCGTCGCTCAATCTTGTTTCTAGGCCCATGAGTAAAACTTCACAGTGTACTACTAGCATATCACATTTGTACTCAGCATACTGATGGCATTGAGTGGTTTCCAATTATACCAGTGACGTACCGAACTACTATTGTATTCTACCGCCGAGTAGTGCACCACATCGAGTGAATCACCCCATAATATCATCCTGGATCCGTTATTTAACCTTAAATTGCTGTGGCTCTTCTTGGTACTAAACCATTCAACGAGTGTATAATGTACTCAATTTAGATAATTATAGCAGTACTCTATAATTTAAAGGTGCAAATATATATACTATATATATATATCTAACATTCATCCTCTTTGTCCTTTACTACTTCCCCAAATTTAACCCGAATGTTGGCGTCATTGAATGAGATGACTTTGATCTCTGTAATATTGCAATGCTTTATGGCTAGGTAGCCATAAAGCATTGCAGTGTCCAAAGTTAGGTAACATTGGATACTGGGTTAAGAAAATGACATCAATTCGATTCACAATGGTGTTTTGGGGGATGCACTCGGCGAAGGTGGATCACTCCGCAATTGAAATCTGACTGATTATTGTTTTCAAATTTCCCCCATACCTATGAAAAGAGAATAGGTATTCTCTTTTCCGCTTCTTCGAGCTATCTGGTCAAGATTGATTTTCATTTCAACGCAAGAAAGCTGCCTCCTGATGATGATACAGCCTTGGCGATCATCTTAGTCTCAAGACACATGATGATAGGAAGTCTAGACATCACGAACTCTCCCCACTCTCTGGAGAAATCCTTTCTTCCATTTTCACCTGTATAATTGATGATATCTGCCGCGATGGTCATCCGCGGAGATGCAACGAAAGATGGTCGGCTTATCTTCGCCAAGCCTCCCTGGTCGAGCCCTGAAATGATAAGCTGGTGCTTCTTTAGTGGCTAGCATATTTCTTCTTGGCAAAAGATCGACGATACTGCAATCATCACTCACACTGGAATGTATGTCGAAAGGGGACTATCTACTTGTTTTCTTGGGTCTTCCAATGGCGATTTTCAGTCACAAAACTCAATCAATATACGCTGGCGATTACTGGATACATCTGCGATAGCCTTTTCAGGGTTATCATTTCAGCTGGAAATGATGGGACTTGGTTTGTGGAGAATAAATAATGGCGGATAGCACGACCTTTTCCTCCTCACCTCCTCGATCGCAATCCCATCCGATGAAACAGTGCTACATTTTGAACTTATAATATCTTTATTTGTATTCACTAGTTTTCTGTGAAAAAGGCAGCACTTGCGTCTGCTCATAATCATGCGTCTCGACACCCTATCTCCAAGTGAGGTCTTGGAAGCTGTTGCGAGGCTGGGAGAGCAAAAAGGGAATATGCGATTGGATAAAATCTTCCTTAGCTCGGTCTCTGCTGGATGCTTGCTTGCCTTTGCTTGCGGAACAGCCCTCAGCACCAATGCGACTCCCTGGTTCCAGGAAAATGCCCCAGGGCTAATCAGAACCATCAGTGCCTTGGTTTTCCCATATGGTTTATGTATGATCATCTTGACGGGAGCTGACCTTTGCACTGGATCCTTCATGGTATGACTCCTGGGGACGATCCTGGGATGTGTGCTTTCACTGACTGCTTTTACTCTCCAGTTTACTACCGTTGCCGCTCTCCAGCGGCGATTGACATGGTGGAAGATGTTGGTCCATTGGGCTATAACGTTCCTTGGAAACTTGGCCGGGTCACTGTTTATGGTGACCATTATTTTCGGATGTAAGTCGTGAGATTCCTGATATAATACTCGGGCGTTACCAATGAAGGGAATGAACAGACGGCGAAGTATTTTCTGCAGAGCCATTCAAATCCGCCGTTATCACATTCGCCACCAAAAAGCAACTGACACCGGATTTCCATATGATATTCCTGCGCGGGATTGGTTGTAACTGGCTGGTTTGTTTAGGCTGTTTTTTTGGAATTCAAGGACGCGATCTGGCTTCGAAGATAATTGGAATCTGGTTTCCTATCTTTGCATTTGTGTCTTTGGGTTTCGACCATGTTGTCGCAAATATGACATTCATCCCTCTGGGCATTTGGGAGGAAGCTCCAGGGCTGAGTGTTGGTCTCTACATCTGGAAAGGAATTATTCCGACGTTAATTGGGAATATTCTCGGCGGAGGGCTTTTCTGTGGTACGTATTTGGAAGCCGATGAACCTATACATATCATCTAATAAGTACATCTTAGGGACATATTATTGGTATATGTACCTTCTGGATCTAGATCATCATACAGTATCTGGATCACAAATTCCAAAAAGCCACGAATCCAGGATTACGGGAAGCGAAACCGACATCGAAGCCTCCGCATCTAGGAGTGATTGATACCTAGGTTCAGCAAGGGCATTTTTCGAGCGATAACTTGATTGTGGACTCAAATAGAGTCAAATAAGCTATGATAGATTATTAATTTAGTGTATGACTTCGTGGGGATTACAGTATGGTTGCAAATATTCTTGTTTAACCGGCGCACATGGGCTGCGATAATTGTCTAATATGAATATTCAAATGGGATCCGCTTAATAGCACTGTACTTACAATTGTTCTACTCACTCCTACTAATTACCTCCCATTGTGACCTCCCATTGTGACGCAAGATATTACCAAGACGCTCTAGCATGGCATTCCTCCACAACCATTGACCCCGAACGAAACAGTCATTCGATCAAGGGGCCAGAAGAGACCGAGTTACATTTTTGACACAATCAATCTTTCTCTTCCAAATTTAATATAAATTCTAATAAACAGGCTAACATGATCGAATCTAACGTACTGAAACTGCTATTTGCTCTAGGGATTGGGTGAGATCCGTTGGGACTACTGGTCTGGACCTTAGGACAGTAATTGCGAGTGCATCCATAGCAGTATTCTGGCAACCTTCGAATGGGGTCTTTCCAAGAAGTTTAATGATATTGATTGGAAAAATTCATCTCTTTTGTGTATGTCTTGTTCGTGATCAGTAACCTCGCGAGCATCCTATCCCCTGCGATTCTCGCGAATAGCCGATGGACCGACAATGCAACAGCGAACGCTCGAGGATCTTGCCCGGCTTGTTCATAAAAGAATAGCCGATAGGCCGGGGAATGTAACCCACACGAGGGAAGTAGTCATGAATAGTTCATCGTTCCAGAGTAGAGGCTATGGTTTCTTTTTTTTTACTTTTGTCGTGTCTTCCTCTAACTGACATCTTTGGTCACGATCGTGAAGTTTAATTCGAAAACTGGATTATCAGTTCAATCTAACTTGGCACAATTCATATCAATAGTCTTTAATATGGATTTTGGTCAGCTTCAGGAGTGCATTGCTATTTATAACAGGAACTTGCTAACTCTAATTTCAGAACAGTTCATATGGGGTTCGAGCGAGAGAACAATTCCATATTTCCCGGCCATCGCCTATTACCATATTTGAGAGGCTGAGTCTCCGAGTACACCTGTTAATTCAATCTTGTTGCGGAAATGGGAATACAGGTAGCCAGGGCTCTGACTGTGTAGAAGGATAACCTCCAGCCCATGGTAACAATCCAGCACCATCGATGCCGGAACCAACAGCAGTCTCTGCCGGCTGCCAGGCCCACCCCAAATCTGACATGAAAAGAGTTTGAAGCTCTTCGAGGCTCCCCTGATTAATGGCGTTGTCATTTGTGGAATTCCCTTGTGTGCCATCTCCATTCTCACCAACGGGCTGATCCAAATCCGGGATAGAATCTGGTCGCGTGCTATTCGGTGCGGATGAACTGCCAGCACTTTCAGGGGCATGTCGCTCGGGTATTGACTTCCTTGCCATTCTGAATATTGACAGAGGGTTGAGAACGTAGTCTGGAGCACTCTGAGCGGGTGTCCCGGGCAGGATCTCAATTCTGGCATTGTAAGTATGACTTCGGAGTCGCGGAAATAACATCGTATGTTAGCATGTGACTTACCTTGTCTCGCTTGTACTTCCAATGGACTGATATGGATCATCAGGTATTATGTTCTGGCTGATTACTTCCGAGCCAATTCCCGATCTTTCCAGCATTGTTTCAGCAGCAGAGCACTACGAATATCCGGTTAGTTTCATCATCTTTAAAGTCATGGAACAATCGCCTTACTAATGAAGTCGCAATCGCGTTCAGAGATCCCATTAAACTTAAACAATGTATGTTACTTCGCAAGAGAGGCAGAGTCTCGTTCATAACTCTTTTCGTTGCTGGATCACCCGGGTCGAGAATTTGTGTTAAATGGTAGACCATGATGCGACAGCTGTCGTACGTGATCGTTGGAAGCCATGAATCAGCGAGCATTCTACACCCATGACGACCAGTCTCATCTATTATCGTAGCTAATGACCTCGCAGCATCAAAAAGAACCTGTTGTAATTCTTTCAAAAACCCTTGCTGTTCGGGAGGAAAGTCAAATGCGGCTCGAAGCTTGTATAACGCAGGGGCACCTAATCGATACAAATCGCAGATGGTCTGATAATGCGCACAGTGTAGCACACACAAAGCACCAAGCTGCGAGGAATCCTTACGGATGTAAATGGCGCTTGGGGTGAATTGTAAACTTGGAGGTAGGGATTCATACCACGCACGGCACTCTGCCTCGAGCGTAGCAAATTCTGAATTCGGGTTCCAAGGGACGATAGCCTCGTCAAGATGCTTGATATATCTAGTACAGAATCAAGTTAACATCAAATTTATTACCTGCAACCCTTCGCTGGGAAATATTCTTACCTGAGTACTTTTTTCCGAATTGAAATGTGGCGAACAAAGTAGGCCATCATGCCCATGTTAGGCAAGATGGTTTTATTGTCCACGTGGTCACTCATGAACTTCAAGCAATTTCCTGTTTCTAAAGTTTCAGTCAAACATGGAATCTGTTGCACGAAATTGCGCTCGTTGCATGGTAACTGAATTTTCATATCTTTCTCATCAACCAACGTCAACTGATCCACACCGCTACCCACAAGAGCATCCATCACGTAGCAACTCCACATCAACCGGCGGCGAGATTCCTTCTCGGTGACAGTGAGGCCTGTATCGTTGTTCTGGCACAGTATATCTGTGTTGTACTCCAAATTAATTTGTAGGGCCTGGGTCATTCGTGTTATAAGACCACTTATCATAAACGCTTTCGAAAAGTCCCCCATGCGAATGTCATAGTCATGGAGAAGAACTGATGCCTATCGGAGATTAGAATCATTTTTGGTATGCGAAGAAACATCAATGCGCGTACCATAAGATTGTCTATTGTGACAATTTCGAGTGTTTCAAGAATCAGTCGCTGTGCCTGTTTTGCCCACTGGCTCCCTGCATGGAGAATTGCCTTGGGAGAAATAGAGGTCACATTCTCCCCATATGCTAATGCGTGGTATCTGGATATCCGGCTCAGTACAATGTCCTTCGATATAGCAATGATTGATAACTCACTGAGCACCAAGAGCACATATCATATAGAGAAGAGCAGAGTTTTGATTTCTTCTCGTGACCTCTGTATCCAATCTCTGTAGAAAGGATGGTCTGTGGATGAATGCGAAGCATCGCAATGGGTGGATGTTATTGAAGTACTCTTCCACGAGAACTCCTATCCCCCAGCTACTGGGCAGTTGGTAGGATGTTAACCTAGAATAGTAAGCAAATATTCTATCTCATTCTCGGCGTCGGAAGGAGTTTATTACCATTCTAAAGAAGAATTATGAGGCTCTGGGGTTGGAATGGACGAGAACGATGTCCGACATGATTCGTTCGCATGGATGGGGATATTGTTGATAGGTGAGCCATTTGAAAGGACTGAAGGGGTCGGAAGACTATTTTGTTTCTCAGGGCTAACATCCTCAATTCGTCTTATCCAGTTAGGTTGACAGGACTCGGTATAGACACATTCAATATTCTTTCTCCGACACCTCTGGCAGGCAGGACGATCCCCAGAACATTTTGTTTTGGAACTTCGACATCCGATGCAAGACCGATATGTTCTTTTTCTCTTGGAATTCTCCGGTCTGTCTTCTCCTACCTCTTCAGTCTGCTGTTTGGCTGCAGACGAATAGCCAGAGCATACCAGACGCAGCCGTGCACAATTTCCACATTGTCCAGGCCTTTCGTCGCATTTCACCTTGATATATTTCAATAAAGCTTCCCGATAATCCAGTCGAACCGGAAATTCTCACCTTACGTGCACGACACGTCCGACATCCTATCTCATAGTTAGCAAACCCCGTCCTTCTATTGTGATTACTTCCAAAATACATTGGCTTACCAAACCGAGATCGCGATACCTTGTTTGTAGTAAGTCTCATTTTTTGTTCACCAGTCGGACTTTTCGCTTAGCAATACCGGCTGGTCCAACCTGTATACTCCTTTTTGTTTGAAGATTCATTCGAGGGGGCATTGCAGTTGTCGGGTCATCGGCAAACAAGGTCCGAGACTTTTTCCCATCGTGGTGAAATAGACACGCGCTATGACGAGATCATCCAAGTGGAGAAAAGGCGGGGCTTTGTGTTTTGTGTTTGTCCTGACGATCTCACTCGACATGTTGAGGGTTGAATTGGTTGAGGCAAACAAAGTGATGGATTATGCTCGCTGGATCTTCAGTTAGAATGCCCGTCCATCGCATCTCTGGCTTGATTCTCTCGTTTAATATCAAGGATATCCCGTTTTGTTTACTTCTAATTATCCATATGTCATATCAAGGGTGGATTCCGCGGCATAAAGTCCGTCAGAGTGGGGAACCTTGTGGCTTCAAAGAACCGAGAAGAATACTCCAATCATGTGTAACCGAATTCGGGATGGGTACAGTATAGTTACCATTGGTAGAATGTATCTTGCATGAGTGATCTCCATCTTTTTATCCGTCCTCGTCCTGGTGTTGAGGTCTCAAGTTGATTTTTTGCTCTCATGCGCAACTACGTATTTCTGTTTTAGTTCTTGTTACTTTATTTAAACGGTTAGATATCCCCAGCAGCCATTGATTGCCCACCCAAGAGTAGTTTAAGACGCTTCCAATAGTATTTTCTCTTGCCAGATAGCTACATTTTTTGTTCATCCCGTTGATACCAGGGTTCATCTTCAATTCTATCTTTCATTATACTACTATCGAGGTAGTATTCTCCTGGTCAGTCTTCCTGCCCAGACACATTGCATCTTATGGCTACTAGTCATGTAATATATTCATGACAACAGAAGATTAACTGGCCTTCCCAATTTTCAACACTGTTTTCTATTTCTTCCGAATCGCCACGGCGTCGTATTATTTGTTTCAAGACTGGGCTAAATAGCAAAATGTCAATCTATCCTCGTACAGGACCTGATGAGAATCGAATTTTCGAATTGCCCGGAGATGCTCTCGAACCAAACCAGCGTCCTTGATTTTCATCTCCACTTCATTTTATCATCAGCCAGATGTCAACTAGATCCACAAGTCGATGGCTCTTTTAAAGGATGAGCATAATTTTCAGAGTATCGACAAACAGGTCGTTCTTACTCTTACTTCTCGCTATAATCTCAACTATCTTAACACAGTTAACGGATTAGTTTGGACGATGGCTGGCACGGATGTTCCACGCCTACAAAGGGCAATTATCCAGCATGAGGATGGCATTCTTCGAATTACGCCTGATCTCCCAATTCAGCAGCCTAGATCAGGTCAGCTTTTAGTCCGCGTACTTTCTGTGGCATTGAACCCGTGTGATTTCAAAATGCCTCTTCGATTTCCCACTCCGGGTCTCTGGGATGGCTGCGACTTTGCGGGTATAGTCGTGGCGATTGGGGGTGAAGCTGCTAAAGAAGGACGGTTCTCCGTTGGAGATGAAGTATTTGGAGCAGTGCAGGGCTCCAACCAAGCCGATCCTACATCAGGTGCTTATTGTGAATATCTCGCTGTGGACCAAGATTTCGTTTTTCATATTCCCGAAAACCTTTCATTCACCAGCGCATCCGGAATCTCGGGCACTGCAATCGCAACATTGGGCATTGCTTTCTTCTGGTCACTGCGGATTTCCGGGTCATTGGACGCACCCTCATCTACACAAGAAGATGTGTTAGTTTACGGGGGTAGTAGCACTCTCGGCATGCTTGCAATTCAGATGGTGAAACTGTAAGTCCTCAGTTCTGATTACTCATGTGAATCCATAATGACCCCTGTTTTTCTTTTTATCTAGCTGCGGTCACCGTGTGGTTACAACATGCTCCCCTCGCAACTTTGAACTCGTTCGCTCTTATGGTGCTGATCTTGTATTTGACTATCATTCTACGACCTGTGCAAAGGACATTCGCGCAGCCACGAAGAACACACTTAGATACATCCTAGATCCATTCTCAGATGTGAGATCAGTGGCTATCTGTCAAGAGGCTTTTGGAAGAACCGGAGGACGCTATTGTGGTTTGGAGCAGTACCAAAAACAATTATTCACTCGCAAAGCAGTGAAGCATGAGCTCGTCATGGGTGGAGCGATATCTGGGAAGGGAGTGGAACTCCCTGATCCTTATGGAGTTCTACCAAACCCGGAAATTGGGCTGTGGGCACGCAACTGGTACAGAGTAGTCCAAAGATTGATTGAAGAGGGCGAAATAAAGCCTACTCCAGTGGAGATACTTTCCGGGGGTCTTGATGCCGTCATTCCTGGCCTTGATAGGCTCAGAAATGGAAATGTCTCTGGCAAGAAATTGGTTGTACCTTTGCCTTTGGGTGATTCTTAGTCTTCCTGAGAATAAAGGTCACATGTCACGTAACAAAAACAGATTTTATTCATTTTCTATTCAAGAAATTTCAAACTGCAATATAACCAATAAAAACAGAGTCAACTCCTCTGTCAACTTGTGCATGGTCTAGTAAGCAAGCTACGTCGGAATGTTGGCTTTAGGCGCTTTTCCCTTTGCGAATGAAGATGGTCTTACTTCCTATCTATCTTGGTGCACTATGCGCGTCTACTTCCCTTACTTATTCGAAGTTTTTTGGGGTTCTGTAAATTAAGATGATATTATCTTGCTATGCTGTCTCATATGGCTGTCTGGCAGAGTGCTCCTTTCAAGCAGTAAACAAGAAAATTTCGTTTTGGCATTGTCAAGACAATAGTTACCAATATGGCTTAACCATGGAATTCATAAACCATTCTAGCTTTGACAGACTTCTCGTTTTTGCTAGTGACCACATTTCTTGTGAGATATCGTCGTCCATCAATGACTTCAAATCCCCAGATAACCCGTGCATTCCACCCTTTGGTTGAATTTTGAGCAAGCTCATCTATGACAGTTTTTGATGGACTACCTTCAGACAATTTCTGTTGCAGAACCTCGTCAGAAATTTCCATAGCATTCATATACCGCAGCTGCATCGAGATAGTTCCAAATATCGGAAGGGAGTATTCCTTTGCCTCCCCATTCACCGAATATGACCCTTCGCTATCAAAGTTACCAGGGCTAACGGTTTGCCTTACGTGAAGTGTTGTCACTGGCGTGTTATCACTCCCAAGATCATGCGCAGGATTCTCTGATAGATTCGGAATTGAAGTTGTTTGCGATATGTTCAATGAAAGACTGGCGTATTTAAGGGCCTTTCGAACAACCCACGGCATGCCTTGCTGAATCGAAATTAGCAGCTGCTAACCAGAATATTGTAGCGCATATAGAAGAGACATTACCAGTTCAAACATTTCGTCAGGATCGTTGGACAACTTCCTGTTCTTTTTCTTCATAAACTGAAGTCCATTATTTTGGCGGGTCCCCTACTTACTAGACTCCAGATTCCCTCCAGATTAGGGATGTCTTTGAAGATAGGCGCGGCCATAGCAAGCTCTGTGATTACTGCACTGATGTGAAGCTAGTCTTGTATATCTTATTGGATTCTACAAGGGCCATTCAGAGATACTTAAATACCCTGCTCGAGATTATCTCCCACAATCGGGAAATACCTGTGCCACCCTCGAACCGAATTCCGTCTAACTTCACCATGTACCTCCCTGGTGAAGTTACAGCATAGTTATGTCCAAAATTTCAAACTTTGGATATATATTCTACCTTCTCCAGTGTCACTATATGTTTTGTAACATTCGCTATTTCCATCAACCTTCCACGCCAAAAAAATATTAAAAAATATTCAGTTCCCAGTCCACTTTTGAGTCACATTTCCAGGAAGTTAGACCAGATTACCATTATAATACGGCAGCCCATTTGGACTGCTGGCACTATTCTCTTTTCAGAATGGTGGACAAAGCATTACTAGTAATCAACCTTTGACCTTTTTGTTGTACTCTAGTTGAGTATATCATATTTGAGGCTGAATGAAGTATGCATTTTACTATCCTTGGGTTTTCCGGCCATGTTGCGTCCTTGGTCATTTGTCTCATAATCATTCGGTATCGGCATCGGTCTCCGTATCCGAGTAGACAGACAAAGTTTGAATTTGCTAATCTAGGAATGGTCTTGTTTGAAAGCCGACTAGAGCGAAATCCCTTAGTGAGATTTCGTTGCAGGTCATAGCTGGGCAGGACTCGTTTAATTTCTAGATAAATCAAATCGAAGCTCTTGGTAAGGCAAACTCTGTTTCTATGGCTGATTCTCAAGAATGTTTCAGACTCTCAAAATGAAATTCGAGAGATAAATTTTCTTGAGAACGATGTTCTATCACAGTAGGATAATTTGAAATACTATGAGGTTCATTTCATGTTTGTTGCTAAACAAGCCGATTATGGAACGCCATCAACAGCTATGGTTTTGACAAAGGCCTGCAAGAAATTCATTGTCTCCCTCAAAGACTGGCCGACCATTACATACTCCCTGGTCACAACATGGTCTCGTAAAGACCCCAGTGAGGCACCAGTGCTAGTACTGGTGGAAATACTTGTAGTGTATGAGATATGCTGAGCAGGAAACGCCAGGCCTTCACCGAAGACCCCCTTCGTTAATTCCGGGATTCCAAGTGCATGATCTATTTTGCCAAGCATATGGAAGCTGAGATCAATGAGAACTTGCAATTTGGCTGTGAAGTGTCCAGCCATATGGAACTTTCCGAACCGAAGGGTAGGCAGTGACAAGATACCAGCCGCGTCATCGGGTGGAACTATCAGAAACAGCCGGTGAAGCTGGTTGAAAAGTGTATGATAAACACGAATGAGCTGGCAATAGGCTGCCAGAACACTCAACGACTCCGATAGGTTATAAGCACATAGTCCTTCATCTCCAGGAGAACTCGATGGTATATCACTCAATATCTTATATTCACCGTCACCTGAGCTCTTAGTCTTCGGCATAGTGTCAAAACAATCCTCGATCCTCTTGAAACCGTCGTTAGGTGGGCAATGGTTCTCACATGGACTTAAACCTTGCTGCTCGGGAGTTATGGGAGATTCTTTCGGCAGATGAGTTCCTGGGAAGACATGGTTTGTTGTGACAATGTCCAGGAACCGATCTGAATGACCGATTATGCGGAATATGGGTAAATCCATTGTTGAGAGAACTTGATCCGATTTCTCGGCCAGATTACATGATGATCCAAGCAGAATCGAGATGGATTCTAGATTCTCAAGATCTGTAAGTAGCTCGAGGTTTAATTGCATCAGACTCCTCAAATGGGCATGAGAACTCGGTCGAGACAAGTTATTTTTTGGTTCAAAGCAAGAGTCTTCTTCTTCCACTGGCGACTGTAAGCCTATGCCAGGATTTTTTGCCGCCTGGGGATAATTAGCACTGGTAGACCAATTATCCCCTCGATCATTATATTGTGTTGAGCTAAACTCAGTATTGGCAGAAATGGGAAACTCGGTATGCATCGTTAAAGGGTCCGGCCAGATACTTGTGCTTTCTGCATCCCACGCATTTTCATGACCATGTTGATGATTATAGGTCGGCGGCTATTGAGTGTTATTAACCCAACATTTTGGAAATTTTTTCTCTTTCTTCCCATTCAAGGTAGAATTACTCACGTAGTGCAGATGGCTGTCAGTCCAAGCTAAGGGTTCTTGGTCCCATTTATCAAGAGAGGAAGTTGGATAAGATATTTGATTCAGCTGTACATCCTTGGTCCCAGGGTGTAGAAAGGCATCGTCTCCTGCTATGAAAGGAAATCCGCTCTGGTCGATCCATGTATTGAGCTTCTGTTGCTCTATTCGGTGATAAATTCCCGAAGAGCGAACTGACTTCCTTACCCTTGAATCGCATGGTCGATGAAGAAGCGCAGAGGAAGAAATTCCGTCTCGAGTGTAATCTCCACAACTTCTTGAAAAGGGATATATGTCTTTTCTCATCGAATAAAACGATTGCGTCGGCTGGGCAACGCTTGTAGTGCATTCCACTTGGGCTTTGAGGCAACGTTCACAGGACCGTCCATTGGCTTGATCTCTTTCACAACGCAGCTTGAACCCTCGACATCTATCACAGGCTGATCGTCTTGATTGTCTGTAGTTTATGACCGGTTGCATCGTGTCCTTGAGTAGGAAGCACTAGGTTTTAGGTCTGGATTTTGTTCTAGCACGTAATGAGCCCCTTGAGCCGATCTGAAGGAGTAAATAAAGATCATTCCTCGGTTCTTTTTCTGTCGATAATACTAGTATGCACTATCCATCTTGATTATATTTATTGCTCTCGCTCAGGAGATTTGAATGAGAACTATTCAAAGAAAGGACTCAAAGTTGTAGCACAGGTTTATGGACCTATTTGAAACGTGAGTTGGGGGTTTGGAGGAGGCAGGATCTTGAATATGGTCAAAATATCTCGATAGATCAACTTGAATGTCGTTGAAGGATCAGATGCTTTGCGTTCAGTACTGCGCGTCTTCTATACCTTTCCTCTACTATCATATTTTTCTGTTCTCCAGTCGATAGTTTCTCCCCTTCGTGTATGCTACCAGCGTAATTAGTTTGATCTACGAAGGCCCCAGACTATCTGGACGTCAAGCTTGTTGTTATTTGTCATATCACCCCAGTCTTTCTATCAAAACGGGGTTTGCATTTACCCCATTTTTTTCCACGTTGGGTATAGCCGAACTTTAGGTGATCCGAGGCTTTGCTCGTAAATAATGATACTATTCTAAATGACCACTTGGGCACCAGTTTCCAGATAATGTTTACCTCTCACGGACTTTTCAATCCTCTCCTATTCTTGGTGATCCAATTCTCTTGACTCTTATGGATTCATATTTGTCAGCTATCATGCTTGAGGATAGTGCCAGGAGACAGGGTCCTATTCTTCGTAGAGCAATTCCTGTGAAGTCTTCATTTTGAATTCGACTGTTAGTTGTCACATGGAACCCTGGAAGCCTCGTTGGCATAGGACAGACATATCTGCTGTGATCCGGCCCGGTATTTTGGTTTGGGATCCGAGGAACTAGGCTGAATGAATTGGCGAGATAGACTCTTTAATTAGCTTGCAGTCAGTCTGAACCAAAAGAATCCTCCTTCACGTGTTGTCTCAGGCTAGGCAGGTATCTCCTTTCATTGAACACGATATAGGTATATCATACTCACCGACTGTTTCATTACAGACTGAAAGTGATACTCGCTTTCCGTGGCAGCCGCATTTCCGGGTCAAACCTCGATATGTAAACGAATTTAGACCAGCTGCAGGGAACGAGACTCTAGACATCTCATTATCAAATTGCATATTTACAGTATTACAGCAGGCATCCCACAGGGTCGGTTCATGCCTCGTGCCCTACAGCAAAGGGTAAAGTTGGTGAGATCGGGTATTGTGTTTCACAACATGCAGCACATCTCTCGCTGCAAAGATCGGCACACCATACTCAAGGGCTCATTCTGAACTTTGGAAACTACTTTGCATACTTGGAACGTATCTCAAGTCAAGGAGGAACATTGAAAGCAATTTTTTGGTTTCCATGGTATCTTCGCTCAAAACGCGTTCAAAATCCATATATACAGAAGAGAATGGTCAAATATCCGCAATTCTGTCCTTCCTATAGAACCGGCGGTGCAACGAAGGAGTCGGGAATACCATCGAAGACCCAATTTAAACTATCAAACACTTCTGAAAAGCCAGCTTCACTAAAAAAGGCCCCACTCTCATCAAACTGGGCAGGCAGTATAAGAGACGAGTCATCGAGAGATTGATCTTGCGGACGTGCCGAAGGGCCTGTTGTTGATAAGATATCTTGGTTGGCTATTGCTGCTGCAGCTAAAAGAGGTGACTTAGTACGCTTCCTTAGATACGTATTATCGTTCAATCGCAGACTCACCTTGTATTTCTTCAATACTCTTCATGGGTCGGAACCGCTGGCGCCAGCGCCATACAGTATCATAGACGTGGCTCATACTCATCCGACAACGAACTTTCAGTTGAAGTACGTCCTCTTCTGGGCGGTCTGGTCCGCTGGCATTCCACATTTGTGCAAGGATATCAGCAAGGCGAATCGGACGATCGTGATCCATGACACTGATTCTACGTATTGCTGAGATAGCTCCATTGAAAAGTAATTTTCCGTGGTTGAAGTCGATATGTCGGTTAAAATTGCTCTTCAGGAGCTTCATAAGTGCGAATGCAGCAGAAACGATCATCTGGAGTATATAATTTGTAGAATGGCCGATCAATTCCCCGGGAGAAGTTTCAAGGTCGAGCACTCTCCCCAAGAACGAAGTCGTTGCAACGAAAAGCTTCGTCAGATCGTCACTGCGGGGGCTGGATCCAAGGAACACGAAGTATCGAAAATGCAATTCAGCTGCTCTCAGGTGGATCATGTTGATTGCTGAACCCTCGTGTTAGACCTGGAATTGGATGATGGGGTCCAAGGTGGTGATCGACATACCAGAGATTTCACGGCCGAATTCGACTTCCATCTCGCGCAGTTCACTTTCGAGAATTTGAACAATGACAAGTTTCTCGGCACTGATAAACTCCCCCGGTTCGGGCTTACTGCTATAGAGGGCCTTGGTAACTCGATCACAGAACTTCTCGATGCGCAGACGGATGGTTAGGTCATTGGGCAGGCGATAATCGGCATCTTTGAGAGATGCAGGCTCAAGAGCCCAATCGTAGATTGTGCTAGGTGGTTGGCCATAGCCAGTGGCCACGCTTCTGAAAGTTAGCATTTGTCGATATATTATAAATAGAATAGCAAGGGCAAGGGCATGGAAATGAGAACGAACTTTTGAGCGACAATATTGCAAATGACCCAAGTATGAAGTCTATCTTTCAACGCTTCTCCTTGGACTTCCATTCTGAAGGTTGTGAATTCTTCCGCCTGGACTGGACGGTGCAAACCTAGTTGCATCGCAATCTGCATCATCAGGCCACTCAACATAAAAGTTGCATCGGTACGTTGACTCGTAGTCGGTAGAGGCCAGGTGCATAAAACACATAATGCTTTGACGACGCGGTAATCCTGTGGTACGCTGGTTATAGTCGACCAAAGAAGTCTACTGAAGGGTCCCGATAGTGCACCGAGAAGGCCCGGCTCTGTGGGAGAACGGCGGCTAGCCACGCAAATGATTGTCCATGCCAATAGAGGACACCGATTGAGATAGATCTCCGGTGGCTTGGGTGGATTCAATAATGGGAGGAATGGATGATAGTAATTGAAATATCTGGTAGGCTCAATTTGTCAGATTTGTTATGGTGATCCAACATATAGGGCATGATCTGGACTTACTGTTCATATAGTCGAGACACTCGAGCACGAGAGAGGGAAATGTCTTCAAGACGCCATGGAGTATTTTCATCCTGCGATAGAATAGATCCATCTCTTTGCATAGTCAATGGAGTTGCCATAGAGGGGTGCTGCTCTGCTGGTACAGAAACAGGTCTCGGTCGATCTACTGTGGCCGATGCACGGCGCGAAAAGACTTCCTCTGAACATTGAGAGAGGTCATCGCCAGCATGTGTATCGGTAGATTGCTCTTGATCCATTGGATTAGTTGCTAACTTCCGACGGAGATCTGCGATTTCCTTTTCCATTTCTGCATTGCGTCTGCATTTTCATTAGCAGGAGAAATAGCATGATACACGATCGAGGGGTTGAGAGACAATACCGTCGCTTGGAGATACGCTTAAAGGACTGTTCGACTTTGCAGTCAATACCAAGTCGACGACAGCGTGAGCACGCCGCGGCCGGTGTTTGAACAATATCACATCTCAACTATCTCATTTACAGATATTAGTGGGGCTGGTCATCAAACAGACAAAAGAAGAGAGAGTGTGATAAAAGAGGAGAGTAGACCAGATGACAGGCTTTCAATGTCTCCGACTCAGGGGCTCATGATCCAATCCAGCTCCCCCATCTGTGTTTTTTTTTTTGCTCTCGACCTTCAAGATCATACTAGACTCGGCTGCGAGGGGAAGTAGGAAGGGTGTCGCAGCTGCATAGGCGACTCACTTTCTGCTGCTTGCACTCATTACAGGCCTTACGGCTGCCACCTCGGCGCTTGCCTGTGACAGGCGGGGTCTTCTCCATTTCACCAGACTCGGGACTGCGCTGGAGGAACTCACCCGCGGCAGGCCGGGATAGTCGAGGGGACCGAAAGTCGCTGGAAAAGAGAGGTGGCCCATTCGGTGCCAGTAGATTCCGATACTCCAGATCCATCAGGATCGTCTTTCCCCGATATAAAAACCCCAACCTGCACAAGAGGTGCGTTGTGATGGACCTTCCGCCGGAAATCGGCGCATCTGACCGAGGATATTCTTGCTTGTGGAGACGATTCGAGGAGACTGCGAGGTGTTCATTGGACACGGCGAGGTTGCGCGGAGACGAAAGTCGGCGGTTGGAAAATCACGTGGCTAGCTGAGGTAAGCTGAGCAGTGTCACGTGGAGATATGATGTTATCAACACGTGATCTTATCACATGCTGGTGCCTTGTTGCCTTGTTCAATCTACTTCCACGCCAACTTCAAACGTCAACTTGAACGAATTCGACATCAACAACATTCAGTTGCTCCAGTGTTGGCTCTATTATCACTCTGGAGGATAGAATCCTGTCAACTGAGTGGTCGGTTCTTCTTTTTTCCATCCCTTGGTCAAACCATTCAAATCTGCATCTTTCAACTTCCATCAATGATATATCCGAGCCACAAAAGATATCTGTCATCTTCTTAATAACCCACAAAGACACGTCCACAATTGAACGTCACCTATTAATGACCACCTCTTACTAGTAGCGGTTGCGACTTATAAAGCAACAAGCCTTTTATTATTTCAAGGTCCAGAGTCTAAGCTCAACGGACCGCCATTGTTCTGCCATGTCATCCCAAAATCGTGGAATCGCGGTACTCTCTGGAGGTAGTGCCGCAAATAACCTCGTTGATGTGTTTGAGGCCCTGCGAGAAAGCAAGGATTGCCCTCTGAGCTACATTATCCCTATCAGCGACAATGGTGGCTCATCATCAGAGCTGATTCGAATTTTTGGGGGCCCAGGGATTGGCGATGTGCGCAGTAATTATCCCTTTCATCCCATCATCCACCTTGTCATCTTGTTAACTTGCGTTCTAGGTCGCCTAGTCCGTCTGATCCCAGATACATCGAACAATTCCGAACGCACGGCAATCAAGACTTTGTTCAATCACCGTTTGCCTGCCCAGGCATCTGCGGCATCTCAGGAATGGCTGGCTATTGTAGATGGTACATCCTCCTTATGGCATTCCATTCCTCCGGCCAAAAAGGAATTAATTCGCTCATTTTTCAACTTGTTGAATCTGGAGATTTTGAAAAGAGCTCGACCGCCGTCATCAACGTTTGACTTCACCTCTGCTAGTGTTGGAAACCTGTTTCTTACTGGTGCACGACTCTTCAGCGGAAGCTTCGAGAGTGCCATATATCTCTTAGGAAGCATATGTGGGGTGCAGTCTGATATTGTTCGTGTGATTCCCGCAATCAACTCAAATTTTTCTCATCACATCTCTGCTACATTGGCCAATGGCACCATAATCGTCGGCCAGAACAGTATTTCTCATCCTAGTGAAGAAACGGCACTCAAATCTGATTCTCGAGCTCGACGACCCAGCCTTCTTCTTGCAGATGGGGATGATCTAGAAGACACAGACGTTTCAGATTTCTCTGACACGGTTTCTTACGAAGAAGACCATCTTCCTGGTTCTCTTGCAAGTCTACGTAACAAAAACATCTCTTTCAGTAAAACTGAAAATGAAGACCTGCCTAGTCGAATCAGTCGCATCTGGTATATCAATCCATACGGCCAAGAGATCCGCCCAGCCGCCAACCCACGCGTTTTGGAGGCATTGAATGATGCACAGGCAATCATCTACAGTATTGGCTCCTTATATACATCTATCTTACCAGCTGTCATCCTTCGCGGTGTTGGAAAGAGTATTGTCACAAGCCCAGCTCGCCACAAAATCCTAATCTTGAATGGATCTCTTGACCGTGAGACCGGTCCACCTACCCAGCCATTCATGGCATCGGATTTTGTTGAAGCAATCACGCGTGCCGGCGAGGAAAGCCGCGGGCGATATCACCATGACAATCATCATAGGCCCACCAAATCCCCGACATCACCAGACACAGTACGCCCACACACCCCTCTACCATATAGATCATATGTGACTCATATTCTCCACCTCGATGGTCCTGGTACTCCTCAAATAGACCGCGAGAGGCTGGCAGATATGGGAATCGAGGCACTTCGTCTATATGGGCGCAAGATCACGATGATGGAGGATGACAGGGAAGTTGTGGTTGGTATGCGATACGATTCCAACGCCCTGCTTCAGGCGCTAGAAGTTGTACTGGGGAAGAAAGGCGATGCAATGATCCGCGGTGGAGTTGGAAATGGTCTGGGGCGTAGGAATACCCTTGAGCCTGGACGCCGAGAGAGATAAATTATAATTGCTAGAATATAAGAAAGAAAAAAAAAAGAAAGATGTCTACAGATCAAGAAAAAGGACAACACAAAGCATCTCATAATTACCTTCAGCTCCGAGCTCCAATTCGCACTAAATTTCTATCCATGCAAACTGAACTTGATCTACAAAGTGATCGTCCAACCGAAAGGCGCCATTCAATACCGAGGCCCGAATGCGGGGAAGCCGATGAAGACGTTTTTTTCTATAAAATGCAAGGAGCCTTTGGGGATATTTTCAACAATAGCAAACAAAAGACAATTGCTATCATGAATTTCGATCTGCCTCAGGATCTACTGGCCTATTTGAAGTCTGTTGATGGCTTTATTGATTCCACAATTCTGCCGTTGCAGCATCAACATGACAATAATCGTTTCTTTGACCATCGCAGGGAGTATTCACGGACTGACTGGGAGAATCAAGGAAATCCACATTCAGAATGGGAAGAATTGTTGAGTTAGAGACCCTGCAAGACTTCAGCCCCTTGTTACACTATGTTTATCGCCCTGTGATTTACAATTACTGATAATCTCCCAGAACAGGCTCGGCAATTGGCAGACGAGGAAGGGTTCTATCGCTTCGCTTTGCCTCAACAATACGGTGGACGAGAACATCCTGATACCAATCTATGGATGTCAGCAATTCGATATCATCTTGCCTCACACCCAGTCTATGGAGGTGGACTCGGTCTTGCGAACGACCTGCAAAACGAACACAGCATTATTGGCAATTTCCCAGATGTCTTGATGATCCATCACTTCGGTACTGAGGAGCAACGGCAAACACTCATCCCTGCACGTCTACGTGGAGAGTTTCGCATCACCTTTGGCCTAACTGAGCCGGATCATGGTAGTGACGCGACGTTTATGTCTAGTCTGGCGCAAGAGGCTCGTGGAGGCTTTGAGATCACTGGAGCTAAAAAGTGGCAAACCGGCGCTCACCACTGTACGCATTTTTTGATCTTTGCGCGGACCTCGGGATTAGCTGGATCATCCAAAGGTATTACGGCCTTCCTTGTACCACGAGAAACCCCTGGAGTACGTATCACCAGCTATGAATGGACACTCAACATGCCGACCGACCACGCCACCGTCAAATTCGACCGGGCGTGGGTTCCGAGATCCGCCATTCTGGGCATCGTCGACCAAGGACTCGCCCTCGCGCAAACCTTTGTTCATGAGAATCGCATTCGCCAAGCGGCCAGTTCTTGTGGCGCGGCACAATACTGTCTCGATCGTAGTATCGAACGAGCTCGATCACGACGAATTTGGGGCGAGGGAAAATCTCTTGCTGACAATCAAGCCATTCAATTTCCTGTAGTCGAATTGATGACCCAAGTAGAAATGTTGCGCCTACTGATTCTCAGGACAAGCTGGCAAATGGACCGAATTGTCACTGAATGTCGATCGACAGGCCAACGGCCATGGATTGAGATTGAACGTCAACTGAGCGACCGAGTGGCGATGTGTAATTTCTGGGCAAATCGTCTATGTTGTCAAGCTGCAGACCGGGCAATCCAGGTGCGTGAATTTCTTTTTTTTTATGGAGATTTAATCAATATTATAATTGCTGTTCATTCCTCTCCAAACACTAAACAATATCAGATCCATGGCGGCGATGGATACTCACGCCACTATCCCTTCGAGCATATTTATCGCCATTTTCGCCGCTATCGCATCACTGAAGGAGCAGAAGAGATTCAAATGCGTAAAATAGCAGCGTATATCTTTGGATTTGTAGGACCCAAGAAAAAGGCGTTGGAAGCAAAGATTTAAAGTTGAGTCGAGATTGCAAACGGCGCATCTTTTTAGGGCTTGGCTTGATCACCGGATTTTTATCTGATCTTGTCAAACCACCACGATAACACTTTATATACAGTACATACAGTACACTGTTATATTAATTCGAAGTCTTTTTCCAATCATTAAATAACAGTCAATTACAATTCATCTTGTACCACTCTTTCTCCGGTTTGTCTTTCCTTTCTGGATTTATTTTACCTAAAAAATTCTACGGTGGGCCTTTGCCTTGTCGGAACTCCACCGAAACCAGCGAAAACGGAATTTTCATACAAGCTTGTTCCACCGGGCAGAAAGAAAAAAAAAAGAAAAAAAAAAAAATCAAATTTATGGAAAAAAAACCCCCCGAGAGCAAAAAAAGAAGCCCGACACTGATTATTGAAGAATCTTCAAGCTCCTCACAGACAAATAGAGGAACGATTTAGTGTGTCACGTGGGATCCTCCCAAGTTGAAGCTTATATCTTTTTTTTTCTTTTTTCGGTGACATCTTAAGTTCGGCCTAGTTACTTGCAAGGCTCTTTGCAACTGTTTGCTTCCAGTGAAGCTGGCTGGTCTTCATTATGGCCGCAGAAAATGTCACCTCTGAGGTTGTCGCCAGCAAGAAATCGAAGGAGGAAGTCCCTGAGTACACCGTTGTGTCGCAAGATATCAAACCTTCTGATGCAGAGGAAAATCACAACTCCCAGTCGCCACCGGGCGAGCTGAAGCGGAGATTGAAGAGTCGACATCTTCAGATGATCGCAATCGGTACGTTGACTAGCAAAGTAATTTTTTTTCTTGAATGATCTATACTAACAAAATTATTTAATTAGGCGGCACAATTGGAACTGGTGAGCAACTGCAATCGTATCGAATGCTTTGTGCACTCATGGGAGCCTTGACTGATTGAGCTGTCGTATAGGTCTTTTCATCTCGAGCGGAACTGCAATCGCAGAATCGGGCCCAGCAGGAGCATTGATTGCTTATATCTTCGTGGGAACCATTGTCTTTTCGGTCATGACCTCTTTGGGAGAGGTAGCCACCTATATTCCCACCTCCGGCGCCTTCACATCTTACGCTGCACGATTGATCGACCCTAGCCTCGGCTTTTCCATGGGATGGATTTACTGGTTCAACTGGGCTTCCACCTTCGCCGTCGAGTTGACCGCAACAGGAACTATTATTCAATACTGGGATCCGAGTCTGAATATCGCAATATTCGTTGGTGTTTTCTGGGTTCTGATTACGGCTGTCAACTTTTTGCCTGTGAGCTTTTATGGTGAGGTGGAATTCTGGTTCTCCACTATCAAGGTTGCCACTGTCATCGGTTTTATGATATTTGCTATCTGTGTCGATGTCGGTGTGGGCAAGCAAGGGTATCTAGGTTTCCATACCTGGTCAGACCCCGGAGCTTTTGCTACATACAAAATCGATACCCCCGAGTCGGTGGGTAAATTTGTTGGCTTCTGGGCTGTGCTCGTTCAAGCAGGTTTCTCTTATCAAGGAACTGAACTAGTCGGTGTTGCCGCCGGAGAAACAGAGAACCCACAAAAGACTGTCCCGTCAGCAATTCGGAAGACTTTTGCTCGGATTCTACTGTTCTTTGTCCTGACAATCTTTTTCATTGGGCTCCTTGTGCCTTACAACAACAAGAATCTCGCCTCTGGAAAGACTGATGCCTCGGCCAGTCCAATGGTCATTGCGGCTGATCTTGCTGGAGTTAAGGTCCTTCCCAGTCTTATCAATGCAGTTCTTCTGACAGTTGTGTTATCGGCGGCCAATTCAAACGTCTACTCTGGCAGTCGTGTGTTGACTGGTCTGGCCCAAGAAGGATTCGCGCCGAAGATCTTCGCTCGCGTGACTTCGGGTGGTGTTCCCTACGTCAGTGTATTTTTCACTGCATTGTTCGGACTTTTGGGATTCATGAACGTTTCGGAGAATGCATCGCAGGTCTTTAATTGGCTTGTTAATCTTTCGAGTGTTGCGGGTTTTGTGACTTGGTCTTCCATCAATGCGTGTCACATTGCATTCATGAGGGCACTGGCAGCGCGTGGTATCTCGCGCGATACTCTTCCTTATAAGGCTATGCTTCAACCATATCTGGCCTGGTATGGTTTGTTTTTCAATATTCTCATTGCTTTGACCCAGGGTTTCACTGCCTTTATCCCCCATTTCGACGTCACCTCCTTTTTCTTCGCCTACATCTGTCCGATCGTGTTTGCCGTGCTTTACATTGGACACAAGCTGATCACTCGATCCCCGATCGTACGTTCCGCTGAAGCCGACATTGACACTGGTCGACTGCCATACAATAAGGAAGCTGGAGAGCTTAAGCCATGGTACTGGAGGGTATGGGGATGGGTCACAAAATGATCGTGGTTGTTCAATCGGCTTCAACCAACGACCTGACGACTGTCATGTTCATGTTCTTATCCACCAAATTTTGCATCTACTAGTTTGCGTCTCTGCATAGCACTGATCATTCCAATATATCCCTAGTCATTTTTTATTTATCAACAGATCACCCAGATCCTAGCCTGCAGTCGTGCTACCCCTGCGTCAATTGGCGGAAACAATCTCAACTTGGGGCATCCAATTATATTCGGAAATTATATATGATAACAAGTCCTCGAGGTTTGTTTCAAATGAGCTTCAAGTAATGAGCTACCACAGCTATTCCTCCTACCAATGCAGTGATACCAGTCCAAATCACAACCACCCCATATCCACTTCCATATGTACCCCAGGCACGGTACTGCCATGGATCTGCCTTTAATAATGCCTCACTCAGTGGCCCACTGACGACATTTCCGATGCCGCGTCCTGTCTCCATGAAAGGAAATATCACGCTTGTATCTGTCGCTGGGTTCGCATGCTGGATTTCATGTGTGATACTTGACCATGTGGATGAATATCCACCGGCTAACAGGCCATAAAGAATGCAAAACACGTATAGTGACCAAATATTACTCGAAAGCCCCCAGACGAGAAATACCGAGACCACTGTACCAATCGTGGAAATCAAAAGGCAGTTAGTGACATGATACCGATCGGAAAGAAACCCAATCATGATTGATCCGAACACGGATGTTATATTGATCAGTGTTACCGTGAGGGAAGACAATGTTTCACCGAAACCCATTTTGCCGGCATATGTCGGGAGATAAATGGTAGGCAAGAAGAATCCCAGTGCCTGGACAGTGTTGCCAAATTGGTAGACAAGGAATGTTTTGCTGTAGAGAAAAGTAAAATCAAGCGGGATGCGATTGACCGCAGATGACGGGGAAATTCTTGGACGATGAAAGTACAAGAAAGGAATAGAAAAGACAAACAATGCCACTGCTGATACTCTCAGTGTGGTTGGAGCACCATAGCTGTCTAACAACCATTCCAGCACGAGTGGGAATAGCACCCCAGAAATTCCAGAGCCAGACTGTAGTTAGGAAATTGGGAAAATTAACATGATTTGACGATTGGCAACAGAACTATGAGAAAGAAATATACACTCACCCATACAACTCCGAATGCAAGACCTTTCCGCTTAACGAACCACTCGGACATGAACAAGATTGAAGGTGTGTATGCCAAAGAGCCACCTATTCCAAATCCTACTCCTTGAGAGAGGATCAGGTGGGTAATGCTGGTTGAGAATGAACTCAAGGCCAATGAAAGGCACATCACACAAACTCCGATAGTCGAGACCCAACGGGCGACTTGTGGCACTAAAATCATGCCTATGATAGGCAGAGGGGCGATCAGATATGCTATGCCCTATATCATACTTCATTAGTCTACTGATGGAGTAGATGGAGATCGTAGCAAGGCAGAAACAACCATGGCACAAGTCCCAATAGCAGCGATATTCGAGGAACCTTTGAACGGTTCATGGGTGCTGTAATATTTCTGGAAAATTCCAAATGAAAATGCATATCCTAGATCGCAGTTAGCCTCCTGACTTCCGCTATTATACTGTATGCAAGTAATTCATTCTCGATCTGCCCCGAGCCTGAACATACCCCACACTAAGGCTTCGAGCATTGCACTGGCCAATAGAAAAAGCCATGCATGTTTTCCCCTATCAACAGGAGGAAGACCATCATGATCATCACCTGGAGCATTTGGTTTAGAAACTTCACCGTGGCTGAGGTCCGGTTGGAAGTTGAAGTTTCGGGGCTCTTTGATGTCGATATTCCCACAATCGCTCTCAGAACTGTCCGTAAACACCATATTGGAAAGTCCAATGGTTAGGAGAAAGTTTGGAAAGTAGGTTCATGGTTGTACGTTATTTTGATATCGAGGGAGAAGATGGGAATGTTGATCGACGGGATGAAAAAAGTGGCCCGTTCAAATAGTACAATGTGTAGTATGAGGGACAGCAGATCTGTCTTTGATTATGAAGAAAGAAAGTCCTGGAGTGCTGATGGCATCAAAAAATGCATATAGGGTATCTATTTCATACATGCCATTCTATGGTTACATATAAATATCCAAGTTTCTTTCTTTCAGTTCCTACTAGTACGTCAAACTTTGAGGCTCATCTCTAAATATTACTGTATATATTCTCGTCTGCCTCATTACAATGATACAAATTCCGAAGCAATTCCAGACACCACATTGGTTGATCATATCTAAGCATTCTTCAGGTTACTGGGAATGCTACACTAGTGCAAAGTTCGCCTTGGAATGTTGAGAGTCGCAAGCTTGTGAGCTCCGGATATGTACAATACTCTTTACGCTAAGATCACACAAGAATATGTTGAACTCGAGAGAAATGGAGTAAATACAATTATTTTTCCAGCGAGGCCATCCCCGACTTATCTAAAACAGAATAACTAGGGTATCTTAAAAGTCTGCGGGAGCTGGCAAGCTGACCGGCGTGTCTTCACGAAACTCAGAACCTATGAAATCACTCAAGGATGGCGACCAGTCCACACGGGGAGTGAGAATGTCAAGACCCCAAAGATCGGATAGAAATTTCAATATCGAGGTGTGGGTGAATTCACCCCGGCCGTCCGCCGGTTTGTTCTGAACCAGCCCCTTGCTTACCCAGGGAGAAATGAGCATAGTTGGAACACGAATGCCAAGTCGATTGAAGTGGAAAGTGTAGGGTTCTCCATCAGGTGCCGTTTCAGTATAAGTCAGACTGTCTCCTGGTGGTACATCTTCGGGTGGAGAAACATGGTCGGCAAAACCTCCATGCTCATCAAATGTCAAGATGAAAAGTGTCTCGTTCCATTGCGGAGAGCCCCGAATAGCCTCGTATATCCCCTTCACGAAGTTCTCGCCCATGTTGATCGGGGATGGTGGGTGCATTGACATGTAGTTGCAACACTCTGGGTTGATCCAGCTAAACGAGGGAAGATTTCCAGCACTGGCATCCTTATAAAATTGACCGATAGGATGTATTCTGCTGCGACCATTATCCGAATTGGCTGTCCACTTATAAAATAGGGCGTCGGGTAGAAATGAGGGATCGGATCGAGTCGAGTTCTCATAATTCGCCCATGAAATCCCTTTCTCCGATAACTGTTCGAAAATGGATCTTTGCGGGAGGGCCGATTGATTGAAAGCATCATCATTCATTCCATGGCCATATGAGGTCCCCGATGTCAAATAGGCACGGTTAGGGTTTGTTGGGCCAGGAACAGCCGCGAACCATCGGTCAAAAAGCACAAAGTTCTCTGCGATCGCGTTGAAAACAGGGATATGATTGGGCGTGAAGTAGTTGATGACCTCGGCTGCGCGTGTCAGATTATCTTGTTCATAAGAAGCCCGCTGTTCTGTGATAAACCCTTCCATTGCAGGTTTGTCGCCGATTAAAGGATGATAACTTCCAAATATTTGCATATTGCCGCCAGCGATGCTGTGATTGGGATCCTCGGACGCGATATTCTGCGCTGTGTTTTTGGCGCAAACTTTTGAAGAGACCAAATCGGATATATTGGATGGATTGCAGTATTTACCATCGACAACACCATCGATACTCGAATTGTATGTCAGGCCTCCGAAGAAATGGTCAAATGAAAGGTTCTCCTGTACCAGAACCACAACATTCTTGATATTGCTGAGGCCAGATGCAGTCGGAGATTGTGCACTCAAGCCCACTAAAAGGCTTAAATATGCCAGCAACAAGATCATAATTGAAAGCGTTGCGACTTCAAGCAAGACTGAAAAGGATTCTCATCTCGCTCGCCCCAGAGGCGGCTCTCCTTTGACTTCGCGCTGTCACGCCAAGCGCACTGTTCAGCCACTTTCCCCTCATGCTTCTCCACTGGGGCCGTTTCGCGTGGGCCTTGAGGGAGAATTCCATTGGCCATGGAGCTCGGATTACTCTTTTGGGATTTATGATTGCTCAAATTGAGTTGAATGTGGTCTTAAACTTGTGTTACACCATTTTATCCTATCGATTCGTTGCTCCATGATCATCTCAGGCAATACTTGAAGTATAACATGAATCACCATTCTATTTTACTAGTCCATTGCTAGAATTATCATATTTCCCTTTTTCTGCCTCGATCAATTAAATGTAAATGGACGTTGTGCATACCTAGCCTTGTTTACTAGTTGGGCTATTACTGTTTCGAATTTAGATTCATATACATTTGCCATACGATGATAAATACTGATTCCAAGGTTGATATTTCTCGACTCTTCGTTATGTTGCATCTACTTGGATATCCACTTGTGTAGGTACTCTGGGATGATTTCCTTTCAACTAGGTAGATATTCAATTTTATACACTACCTTTGTTCTCAGAGGATCTATCTTAAAACCGTGCATATAATCAAGAATTCATAATTTACCAATTATTCATGTAACAGGTATTACATGAATCTCTTCTCTACCTTTATAAGAGTTAATAGGTATTAACTATACAGTACTAGTCTAATACTCTGGCGTAGCTGCACCATCCTCTTCTTCCATCGTTTACTTTTCATTTTTTTTGCCTTACTTAGACCGAGTATCGAGTATGTATCAAAATTGCCCAATGCACTTGTTTCTTCTAAAGCCTTCCTCTATTATTCTACTCTAATGCTGAACCAACCACCTTTTCTTTTTTCATGATTGATTCAAATACAAAATGGCCATTGTACATTCTCAATGCGCTGACTAATCTTATATCGGCCCCTTCGGTTGACGTTAACATTTCAACAACTTCGGTCTTCCGTTCAGTACAAGCTTTCTTCCATCAATACTGTCTTAATCATTATTCATGATCGATTTCAAATCATGAGCAGGCATTGTTTAGATTATCTAGCTCCGTTGATTAGCCGTGGTCTTACGGGGAAATCCATACTTTCCCGTCCACGTTGGAGCTGTTTGCCAGCAGCGTTAATACAATCAAGACCACTGAAGAAGCGAGGTGTAAACACATCCACGCCTCAACCACTTCGTATAATGCCAACAAATGAGGTCAAACGAGATGATTCCTTCAACCATGAGGTTTTCAGCCTTTCCCTCGCGTTATCTCGGAGTCGTCTAAATGAATCGACGGAAATTCAATGTATGCTATTTCATGCGGATAGTTCACTTGAGCCTTCACGCCAGAATATGACCAAGGCCAGAATCGCGAAGGATTATGACCTGGACGCACGAGATTTAAGAAACATCGACCTTGTATCCACAGGCCTTCCGCATATATTGGTTCGTCCAGATACAATCTTTGCCAGTCTTTTCAGTCTTAGGCTCCTGATTAAATCGAATAAGATGTTACTTGTTCTTCTTGAATCGGAGGACAATCATGTTCAGATTCACGATGTCCTTTTGAAAGATCTACACACCAGACTGCAGACACCCCGGGGACTGGCGGTCGGTCTCTCCGGTCAATTGTCATTCGAGCACCGAGTTCTTGATGCGGCACTTGCTGCTGTCATCGCGACACTAGAAGCCGAGAGTGTCTTGATCCGTCGCGATGTTGAGCGAAGTCTGTCTGATTCGCAGAAGGAAGACTCAGTTCATACAGCTCTTCGAAGGCTTCGGCGCCAGGGTAAAAGACTGGTAAACACGGAGCAACGTGCTCGACAGGTACGCTCGGCTCTTCAGGAAATTCTCAGCAACGACGAGGACATGGCGATGATGTATTTGACGGACCGACGAGCGGGTCATGCTCATTTATCTGCTGATCATCAGGAGGTCGAATATTTACTCGAGGCATACAACAAAAATGCCGATGCCATTGCAGAATCCGCCAATTCTCTGATTGGCGACGTCAACCGGACAATAGACACAATCCAGTCCGTTCTTGATATTCGGCGCAATGAAATCATGATCTTTGAGGCTCAGTTGGAGATTTGGATGTTGGGATTCGCCGTGTCTACTTTTGTTGCAGGTCTCTTCGGGATGAATGTGATCAACTCTTTCGAAGAGAGTATCCCGGCATTTACGGTTTTGGTATCGGGATGTATGCTGGGAACTATCTTGATTGCACGTTATGGTATGAGGAGGCTGAAGAAATTCCGTAGACCACAGCTTTAGATTGCAGGCTATTACAATGTCAGTCTACCTCTGTGCTGCTACTCTTGAGAGCCAACGCTCTGGTAGTCATGAACTTCATGGTAATATCAACACCAAGTCAAAACCATCAACAGCCTATCGTCCATTTCAATAGACCTATCACCTGTCCATCATACTATTACCCAGAAGAATTTGATTTGGTAAAAAGAATGACAGAAAGAAGGCTAGTTTCAAGATAATGTCACGGATTGTAAGATGACATTTTACTTGTTTGCTGTGCACTTTCGGTCGACAGTCGACCGAAAGGCTTCATGTGGAATTATGTTCGTCATGTGCACAGCTATCAGATAGCAGAACCCAAATAAGTGTGACTGATATAGTCTGTATCTGATTGGAATAGATGCCACAATGTAGCTCAAGTCTATTTTGAATTTGATTTCGGCTGATAGCACTCCGATACTAACTATTGCTGGTTACTAGTATAGATGTACCTTATATAGTAGACGAATTGTCGCGATTTCACAAACTTATTTCCAACCCCATTGTTTAGTTCACCCAATTACGTTCATCCAAAATTTAGTTTCTTTGAGTAAATTCGATGTCTGAAGCTGTTTGTGCATTCTATAATCTTACACAAGGCGGGATCGCTGATCATGGCTTCAGAATAATTTGTCCTGCCTACTCTACGGGCCTGGGCGAGCTCGGTTTGAGTACCGCGATGTCCCTACCCTCAGTGATCCCTATGATATATTAGTCCGCATAGCGTATGTGGGTGTATGTGGGAGCGATGTGAGTCCCGACAAATCCCTCTTCCTTTCACCAGGCTCTCTTTAGCTAATTTCCAATTACATAGGCCCATTTCTGGAAACATGGCGGGGTGCTTCGAATGGTCTCTGACGAGCAACCACTGGTCATGGGTCATGAGGCATCAGGTATCGTGCACTCAGTTGGACCGGCAGTGACAAAAGTGGTTACTGGCGACCGCGTTTCTATCGAGCCTGGTTTCTCCTGTCGACGATGTAAACAGTGTAAAGCAGGGAGATATAATATCTGCCCAGAGATGAGCTTTGCCGCGGATCCTCCCAATAACCATGGGACTTTGACCCGTCTATTCCGCACGCCCGAGGATTTTGTGTATCCGATTCCCGAGAATTTATCACTCGAAGAAGCTGTTTTGGTCGAGCCGTTGAGTGTTGCAGTTCATGGAGCTCGGTTGGCAGGTATCACTCCCGGTCATACTGTCCTGGTACAAGGATCGGGGACTATCGGTCTATTATGTGCAGCGACAGCCAAAGCGTTTGGAGCCAAACAAGTGTTCATTTCTGATATCAACCAGACCAGACTAGGTTTTGCGCGAGATTATTTGGGATGTCCGATATTTCTCCCGAATATCAGCTCGTCAGATCCAGAGAAAGAAGCCAGTCGAATGAAGAATATATTGAATCTCAGCGACGGTGTCGATATAGTTCTGGAGTGTACTGGAGTGGAATCTTCGTTGCAAACTGGAATTTATGCATCGGGCTCTGGAGGAGTTGTAGTTCAAATTGGACTTGGTTCAACCAATCTAACGGTACCTATCATCAATATGTGTGAGAAAGAAACCGTTTTGAAGACGGCATGGCGATATGCCCCTGGAGATTATGAAATGGCCTTGGCTTTACTCAACTCTGGTCGAGTGAATGTCCAGCCATTAATCAGCAAAATTGTCCCCTTTGAACAGGCCACCAAAGCCTGGGAGATGACATTAAGAGGCGAAGGAATTAAGAATCTCATCCGAGGAGTTGCGGAGCTCGGAGATGCTGACTAAACAACCTCGGCTGAATTCAGAATGTCAGAGGAATTACACTACATTAATACTGCAAATGAATACAAAGTGATTCATTAAAGACAGTATTTGAATATTTTATATTATTCGATTATATTCATTTAGATAATCATTATACTATACAAGCATCCCATTCTTTATATATTATACTATACAATACTGTATACAGTATACTGTACAAAGAGTACACCGCCTCTGCCCGCCGATAGCCGAGGTTTCCCCCCCGGATTTCCTCGTGATTTCATTTCGTCCTTCGTTGATTCTTCCTTTTTTTTTGTTGTTGTTTCTTTGCTTTACTCGTCTATTCTTCAATTTTACTCTTTTAAGATTCACAGACCTGTTCATCCCGCCATGACCTCCCTAGCTCGTGCTTTGCGCCCCTTGTCGCGCCTCCCGTCTGCTCGTCTGGCCACTCCAGTGACTGCCCGTACCGCCCGCATTGCCCGCACCCCGAGGTATCTTATCAATCTGGATTCACTCCCTTCTCAGCAAAGTGTTTTCTTTCTCTTTTATTTAGCTGGCTGAGCTTTGAATCTGGAGACTCATACTAATCACACTTCTGAAACTAGCTCTACTCATGCTTTTTCGACCACTCTTCGCCGGCGAGAGGCTGACCTCTCCAGTCTCACCCCCACTCCTATCACCCTTTTGTCCGAGACCGAATCCATGATGGCCGATACTGTCCAGAAGTTCGCCCAGGAGCAGATTGGCCCTAAAGTACGAGAGATGGATGAGGCAGAGACTATGGACCCAACTGTGGTGGAACAGCTCTTTGAGCAAGGTCTGATGGGCATTGAGATCCCCGAGGAGTACGGTGGAGCTGGCATGAACTTCACCGCAGCAATTGTAGCAATCGAGGAACTCGCCCGGATCGATCCAAGTGTCAGTGTCATGGTTGATGTCCACAATACCTTGGTCAACACGGTTATCATGCGCTACGGAGATGCTCAGGCCCAACGCACCTGGCTTCCCAAGCTTAGCACCGGCACTGTCGGATCATTCTGTCTTTCCGAGCCTGCTTCAGGATCTGATGCTTTTGCTCTGCAGACCAAGGCCGAGAAGACGGCTGATGGTTACAAGATTAATGGTTCCAAGATGTGGATCACTAACGCCATGGAGTCCGGATTCTTTATCGTCTTCGCCAATCTGAACCCTAGCGCTGGCTACAAGGGTATCACTGCCTTCATTGTTGAGAAGGGCACTCCTGGCTTTTCTATTGCCAAGAAGGAGAAGAAACTCGGAATCCGCGCCAGCAGCACTTGTGTGTTGAACTTCGATGATGTCGTGATTCCCAAGAGCCACCTTCTGGGTGAGGAGGGTCAAGGCTACAAGATTGCCATCAACATCCTCAATGAGGGACGTATTGGTATTGCTGCCCAGATGACCGGTCTGGCTCTTGGGGCTTGGGAGAATGCCGCTCGGTAAGTATAATGGGCCCCATTCTATCCCCCCCCCCCCTTTTCACATGTGTTTGATTAAATTAACCCTAATTCTCCCTCAGCTACGTTTGGAATGACCGCAAGCAGTTTGGTCAGCTTATTGGTGAATTCCAGGGCATGCAACATCAGATTGCGCAGGCCTACACAGAGATTGCCGCCGCTCGCGCTCTAGTCTACAATGCTGCCCGTAAGAAGGAAGCCGGTCAAGACTTTGTGCAAGATGCCGCCATGGCCAAGCTCTACGCCTCTCAGGTTGCTGGCCGAGTATCCGGTTCAGCTGTCGAATGGATGGGTGGCATGGGCTTTGTTCGTGAAGGCACCGCCGAGAAGATGTTCCGTGACAGCAAGATTGGTGCTATCTATGAGGGTACCAGCAATATCCAGCTGCAAACTATTGCAAAGACTCTGCAAAAACAGTACACTAACTAAACGAATGAATCAATTTATGCTGGATAGACGAGGGTGGATCCCTTCAGTGAAGATATAGATACTTCTTTGCTTGCTTTCCATTTACCAGTGTATAATTTGTTTCTTCTTTCAATTTTTACAGTTCAGGGAGTACATCGGGATCAGGCATCAACAATACTTTCATCATTTCATATCCCTTCCTCATCCTTTCTTCTTCTTCCTTGCTGTTTTAGTCCAATTTGTAGTGGACAAGCTCGTGGTAATTACCCAATCCGGCCTAGCGTGCATGATGATCCCCGTTCGTAGGCAAACTGCACTTCAACCTCTTCTTTTCTCTTTTTTTACTCTTTTTTTATGTGGATCAGTTAGGAGAAGCTGTAGGAGAAGGAGATGTTGGAGGAAATTTCACCTTATGGTATTACCCCTATGGAAAGGAATGGAAAGAAAAGAAAAGAAACAATTGACTGATTCCCATCTAGATGTCATTGCTCAAACTACCTCCCGAGCTTGTGTGTATGGTGGCCCGCCATCTCCACTCTCTCGCTACAATTTCTGCCTTCATGCGAACAAACAGCTGGATATACGAATTACTTCAACATGAAGGATTTATATACGATCGAGTCCCAAGTGACCGCCGTGATTTTATTCTATGGCGGGCTTGTGCAGAAGGAATCGAACGTCTTGCTCATGCCATGCTTTCCCGTGGGGCCAATCCAACTATCGATATCCGCCAAGCAAAGTTCCCGGACGAGATTCGTAGTTCGATCGAATATGCCGCCGACCAAGGCCATGCAGGGATTGTTGAGATGATTCTTGATCATGATGTGAAGATCTTCACTGTTGACGCCAAATTTTATACTCTCAAACGGGCTTTCGATTGCGCCATATTCAAGGGACGGGCACAAGTCGTCAAGGTTATATTAGATCGGTCGAAGAAAGTGACAACGGAAATTGCGCGTGGGTTTAAGCCAGCCAGATTCATAGAGCAATTCTTGGAGCATGGTCTCAATTTCGCTTTTCGGGATGGACAAGAAGAAGTTGTTGACACTCTCTTGGCCGATGATCGAGTTCAATTGATTGAATGGAATCTCCCCGCAGCCGCAGTAGGTGGGAACGAGAATCTTGTACGGCGATGTTTGAAAAATTTACCTTACAGTATGACGAATTACGTGGCTTGTATGGAAAAGGCGGCGAATCTTGGTCATGCCGGTGCTCTGAAAGCCATCTTGGAGATCGAAGGGGTGGATCCCAACATCACCATTGGTTATACTCAACCGCCACTACTTGTTGCTACCAAAAAGGGACATCAAAATATAGTTGAAGTTCTTTTAAAGAGGGAAGATACTCAACCGGAACTGAAAGATGCTCTCGGTTGGACTCCCTTTGCCATCGCCGCGCGTAAGGGATTTAGAGGTATTATGGAATCACTTTGGAAAACTGGCCAAGTGGATGCCGGGTGGACATCAGCAACAGGTCAAACGGCCTTATCACTCGCAGCTGAAGCGGGACACGAAGATGTTGTTGATTTCTTGTTGTCCCTCAAAGCGATTGACTTCGACAAGAGTGATGTTCGAGGGCGAACTCCATTGTCACTTGCAGCTGGGGCCGGCGCAGCAGGCGTGGCCAGAAAATTGCTGGATACCGGCCTTGTCAACCCTAACTCTCAGGACACAAATGGTCAATCGCCACTAGCATGGGCGATTATGCAGGGATTTCCCATGAGGTCGTCTACCCAACGGGATTCTCATCTAGCAAGGGACGAGAAGGAAATAGTCAGCTTGCTGAAAGGGACAATTCCTGCACAACCGTATTCACCATCCACGAATAACGCCCAAAAGAAAGAGGAAGATCCGAGAAGAAAAGAAGCCGTCGATCGTGGAATGGCGGTCGTGAACTGTCTTCTGGCCCAGAAGGATATCCAACCAGATTCCCGAGACAAACAAGGCGACACTCCATTATCATACGCTGTGCGATATCGCAATGTCGAAGCTGTGCGCCTGCTTTTGTCAACGGGCAAAGTGAATCCGATCAATAAGGATGTCAATGGTCGAGTGCCGGCCGACTGGATTGCAAAACGCTGATCATTTTCACGGATGTATATTGGATAATAAGCAAACCAACATGATACCCAAAGAAAAGAAGTGTGAAGAACACTTTGGGCGAGACTTATTAAAAATGACCTTTGAAATGATTCACAGCGTAGTTCTATTGGGATATAGTAGAATTTCCTAGGCTGACTAGATGCACATTTACTACACTAAATCCCCAGCCTCGGAAGTATCATATGTCTATAGACGATGTTTGCATGCTAGATACGAATAGATTGAACTTGAATAGATCATGCATATCAGTAATATACGTTGGATGCAGTCTGCGTCCGGTCTGGAAAGCCACCAGGAATGCCTGGCGTTTGTGATGGCTCTTCATCCTCGCTGTCGTCGGGATCGCTTGCGAAATGAAAGTCTTGATGCTCACTTGGAGGCGCACGCATACGAAGTAATTGGTCCTCGTCGATAGACGGTGGATTGTATGGTGGAGGGGGCGTGTGAATGTCACGTCCCGAAGGGAGGTTGGCCAATAACGGAGCTGATGGAGGAATGGACTGAGTATTGATCTAATGAAAGAAAAGTTAATTACTGTGTTACTTTCTCCGTTAAGCTTAAATAGACTCACAGTATCGTTCATTTTCGTCCACTTCGTCTCGAGCATGTCGATCACATTCCCTTCTTCCCCACGACCTGCATCATCTCCAGGGTCCAGAGAGCCTTTCACACCTCGCGATCCACCAGAATCTTTTTCCATTTTTCGATGTTCGCGACGCTCTGTCCATTCGCGCCTGAATCGGGAGAATCCACTTTTGCTAGAAGCGGTGCCAGCTTCATCTGCTGGCGATGATGTGCCCTGGCCTCGCAGTCCGAGTGATGTTCTTGCAGCCCGCAGCCATGCAATACCTTCACCAACCTTGCCAGCGAGCTCTGCATCTATACCGAAGAACCGACAAGCACGGGCACGAGCCACACGGCCTAACGCCCCCGAATAACGAGTCACTTCCTCCTCCAGTCGACCTGGTTTGCCAGACCCCACAGCTCCCAGGCCCACGGCAGCTTGCTCCGCATATTCTGCCGCGCGAACACACAATCGTGCAAAAAGTAAGGCGCGAACCTTGGGAATCTCTGGTGCACGAACCATCCATTCCCGGTCATTCGGGTTGCGGGCCTGGATACAAGCTGCGACGTACGCGTCATCCTTCAAGACCGCCAATAAAGTGGCCTCCGCTAAAGCAAGCGAAGAAAGTGCCGACTGGGTAGACGGATTGATATCTAGAACTGAGGAAGCCGTCGCCGCCGTGAAGATTGGTGACGTCGCGAGTAAACCATGGACAGAACTCGCTTGGAGGAGGTGCTTCGTTGCGGATTGGAAGGCTATCGTACGTTGTTCATTTGTCGGCGTAGTGTTAGAGTAGAGGGTCTCAACAATGGCGGCACGCGCAAGGCGACTCAGCACATACCCCAATGTCGTGAGCGTGAATGCGAACTCGAATTCGATTCCGCGGCCGGAAATTCGGCCACCGCGGGACCGGCCTGAGGTAGCCCCGGGCGTTGTCGCACTCGATCTTATATTTATCCCACTACTAGCTAATAAAGTTGGCTTCCATTCCGACTCGATTTCCGCGCGCACCGTGATCTCGATCTCCTCCCCAGAACCTGGGTTTCCCACATTGTAACCGCTAGGATCCTCAATGGCTATATCGTCTGAAAGGGCTTGTCTGCGCAAACCATATGATATGGCCGAGATGTAAGGAATATAGTCGTTGAGCGCAGACAGAACTATTGGGAGATGAGCGTCCTGACGGGGGCCTCGAGGGAGTCGCTTATGTGCTTTCAAGGCGAGACGGAGGGCATGGCGGGCAGTAGAAGCGGATTGCGGGAGAGAAGGATGTGAGGTCGACCCAATAAATGTCTGAAATGACAGTGGAGAAGTGGTGGGCAGCGTAAATGTAAAGACCATGATGCTTTATATGGCAAATTGTTGATCGTTAAGGCGTTGGAGAAGCTAAAGCGGAACTGCGGGGGATTGATGTCACCGCCGCAGCCTCACTTGGCGGGCAGGAGACTGTTCATTGGCTGCAGAGTCAGAGGCACACTGAATTGTAATTTGTAAGAATACATCGATTTTCAATAGAGATGAGGGCAGTCTTAGTAAAGTAAATTATTCGACTTGACAAGTTGACGAGTTGAAGTGAAGACGACGAGAGAAGGATGCCACGTGTATGACTAATCCAGTATCATGAAACCGGTAATATCGGTAATTTACAACGACCTTACAATACCACAACTATAAAACATCGCAGCAGAAAAGAAAAGAACAGAAAAAGATGGGAAAGAAATCTTCGGCCTGGTATGTTAAGTGTCAAGAGGAGCTTCAGAGCAACAAATCTCGTCATTGTTTACATTCGGTGGCTCGTAGTCGATGATCTATGTCTATTAGTTAATGTACAATACTAACTATTGGTACAAACTTTCTCTAGGAAAGCTCCTTGTTATGCTTGATCCAGAATTCTTCTGGGTGAAACGAACTCTCTGTCATGTAGTTCATGATGGGTTCATTCCATGGCTGAAGTACTTCTTCGAAATATCGACAGGCCTCGGGTTCCGATAAATTCAATTGTCCGCAGAAGAACAATTGAGTCTCAGGGTGGCTGGGCACAGAGTCGAGATGTGCAGGTAACCGGAGTATAAAATTGGACAGCCAGTGTGCAAATCTCCCATTGGTCTCTTTATATCTTGTGGGATTCACTTCTGCCAAGTGGGCATTCTCAACAATCCACTCCGTGACCTCGAGGGAATCGACAGGTATAGATTCTGCGCTGGCACGGACAAGGGTTGCGAAGAACGCCAGACTTAGGGCTGGATTGTTGCGACACATGATGGTGATTGTCACAAAGTGGTCAGACGGAAATGTATATAAAGCATTGCGGCCTGCTTCAAGCTGTCTAGCACGGTAGGTAAACTCGTCAATCTTGAGAAGTGAAACAAGTGCTTCCAAATTTCGATTACGGATTGCATTTCGCACACCGTGATGCAGGTACATTCGATTCAGCGTGGTCGCTGTTGAAAACTTGCACACGCCATCATTTTGGTAGAAGTTATTCGAACACAAACGCAACATCTCGAGGAATGCAACATCTTCTGAAGGGAATCCGGCAATTCCACCACGAAGAAGGTGACTAGGAAATTCTAGAAGCTCAATTGCTGGCCAAGTAGTAGTAGCACCCGTGGTCTGCGAAAGGATTTGGATTTTGACATTCGGTTCAACGCGGAGTTTATATTTCTGTGGGCCATGACTTGTGGAAAAGCGGCGTGCTGCCTTATCCAGTATTTGATCCAACGTCCCACCGCTACCCTGTAAGACAAGTGGAGAAGCATCGTCTCGTTTGATGAATCGATCAAAGACAACGCGCTGGTCCGGATCCATTTCCACGCCAGTATCGACCCAGAGACGGTGCAAATTCAGGATCATAACCTTGGGTATCTGTTCGCGAACGCGCTCCATTGTACACCATTTACATCGGAACAGCGCTTCTTGAAGACTTTCGCGGTGACCTCGGGTAAGTGGCGCGTATTCCAGCGGCGCAAGCATACTTGCCATTGCAGGATTAAGAGGACTGGTTTCCAGGGGATCATTCCATAATGCCAAAATAATGAGCAGGCTATAGATTTTATCCCGTGAGAGAGCCACCGCAAGGACAGACGAAGCACGAGGAAGATCGAGATTAAGTGAATAAAGAAAGATCTTCTCAATCACCTCAACCGGTAGCGTTTCAAGAATAGACAGAGAGCGCTGTCGTACAGGTGTTGCTACCCTCGGCGAGGACGATATACTGGATCGACTCGACTGAGACCGTGAAGAATGACTGCGAGGAATTTTGAATGGGCGACCGGGACGCTTGGGTCTGGCAGCTACAGATTTCTTGACTCTATCGCCATCCGCTTGGTTGAGCCCCGCTGAACGAGGGCGGGAATCATGACCTCTGCGGGGAGCCATAGAATTGCAGTGACCAGCCCGCAATCCAAATGATCATCCATCTGGAACTGAAGTGAGAGGGAGGCAAGTAGAAATGCGAGGAAAGTAGAAGAGGAAGTGGTGAAGATTGAAGTTGAAATTGAAGTTGATATGGTGAAGGCGGAAAATCTCAGCAGAATTAAACAGTAATCGAAAAACCAGCAATTCTATACTTCAAAAAACGAATCAGCAATTTAAATTGTAAAATGTACCTACTTTTTTTTATGTCAAATGAATCAAGCTCAATTTAAACTAACCCTCTATATGATCTGTAGTAATAGCAGGAGTACATAGGCGTGTTATAACTGGGATTGAATTCATTCTACCCCAGAAGAATTCGGCCACTCTAGATATTATATGTATCACTAGATGTGGGACATCGTGGACTATGATTGATCCCATCAATTAAAACTTTTAATTTAGAGGGTTGAGCAAGTCTCGTCTCAAGATGATTTACCGGAAGGATATAAAGCAGTCAGATAAAATCAAATACTTACGAATCCAAGCTTTGAATTAAATTGTTCATGCAGTAACTGAATAACTGCAGTCATTAACTACTAACTAATTTATACAAGGCTAAGGCCCAAGTGTAAGGCGATAAGGCACTAAGGCGATAAGGCAGCAAATCATCCTTCGCGCGGCGCAAATCACTTCGACCCCTCCAAATGTCTCCATGCAAGTCCACCGAGTCTTGCGATCTCGCCTGAGGGTTTTTGATCATTTGTCGACTCAATTTGCGAACATGTCGACTACCTCGCAATCTCGAAAAGCAATGCCATCCGCATTGACTTTGCATCATCACGCCAAATGTTCGGTACTCAAGCCCGAATCACACTCGCTACTCTTCGATAGTAATCGCAAACAACTGACATCAATTTGCTTTGACGTTTTAATAGACTACGAAAGCTCGCGCATCTACCCTTGAACTGCCTCACGGTTCCGTGCCATTGCCCATTTTTATGCCTGTTGCGACACAAGCCTCTCTCAAGGGCCTCTCATATGATCAACTCCGGGACACAGGATGTATGCTTTGCCTGAATAATACATATCACCTTGGTCTTAAGCCCGGCCAAGAAGTCTTGGACTCGGTGGGTGGCGCACATAAATTGCAAGGATGGGATCGCAACCTGTTGACGGATAGTGGAGGGTAAGAGGACTGGCTCGATATACACTCCCAACAGCAAAGAACCAGTGAACTGATTACGACTGTGACGTTATTTAGCTTCCAGATGGTTTCTCTGCTGAAGTTGGCTACAGTCACCGAAGAGGGCGTGCGTTTCCTGAGCCCGCATGATGGTTCCCCAATGTATCACATTTCCCTCTGCGTGTCTGCCTTAATCGAAGCCAATCACTGACCAATGAAACAGGCTTCTCACCCCCGAACACTCAATATCCCTCCAAAATTCGATTGGCTCCGATATTATCATGCAATTGGACGATGTAATTGCGACAACATCTCCGGATTATGACCGCATAAAAGAGGCTATGGAGCGTTCAGTGCGATGGTTGGATCGGTGTATCGATGCGCATAAGAAACCCGAAACCCAGAATCTTTTCTGTATTATCCAAGGTGGCCTGGATTTAGAACTTCGCAAACAATGCTGCGCTGAGATGGTAGCTCGAGATACTCCTGGTATTGCCATTGGAGGTTTATCAGGAGGTGAAGCGAAGGAAGAATTCTGCAAGGTGTATGTGACCCTCCACGTTCTAATTCCATCTCCTCATATAATTGAAGAACGCCTGCTAATCAACTCAAAGGGTAGATACCTGTACTAGCCTCCTCCCAGAACACAAACCCAGATATGTTATGGGTGTGGTACGTTTGCCTGCATCTCGTTGACTGCCTTTGCAAGCTAACGATCCCTCAAGGGATACCCCGAAGATATAATCGTTGCGGTGGCTCTTGGTGCAGACATGTTTGACTGCGTATGGCCAACTCGGACAGCAGTGAGTTTTCAATTGGCAAGAATAGCGTCTGTCCTTGTCTAACATAGCTTAGCGATTCGGAAATGCCATCGTGTCTGCTGGAACATTGAATCTTCGAAATAGTTGCTACGCCAACGACTTCACCCCGATTGAAGAGGGCTGCACATGTGCCTGTTGCCGCCCCGCCGACCAAGGGGGACTTGGAATCACTAAGGCGTATATGCATCACATTACCGCTAAGGAAACTGTTGGCGCCCACCTGTGAGCTGATCCATTGCTAGCTTGAAATGCAGTTGGGAAAACGATAGGCTGCTAACCACCTCTCTTCTAGTCTGACGGTCCATAATGTCCACTATCTCTTGAATCTGATGGGGGCCGCACGGCAAGCAATCATCGAGGACAGATACCCTGCATTCATCCGCAAATTCTTCTCCGACATTTACCAGGGCGATAAAAGTAAATACCCCGAATGGGCTGTTGGCGCGTTGCGAAGTGTTGGAATGGACTTGCTCGAGGACTAGTCACGCTAAGTGCTAAATGGTCCGGATCTCGATCATGGACATCGGCGTTATGCGGGAACGAACCATGAACTACAGATTTCTTGATGCAAGGATACAGGGTCTACCGTTTCAGACAGCCTTAGCCGTTCCAGCCAGATGAAGGCCGATTAAAACTCCATCCCAACTGGTATGGGTCCATTTTAGCCCGGTTTGATATTCGCTCATCGGGAGCTCTGCTCGGTTGGGTTTTTGGCCTCTTGGCACCTGGTCAAAGCTATAATATATAGCCACCAACTAGAAAAGGCAGTCTGCTTCTGATGTCAGATATTATGCCTAACCGGGCTACCATGCCGAGCAGTACAGTTTACTCTTAGGAATCCGTCAAGTAGAATATCATCTTCATCTGGTTCAGCCCCGTTTTAAAGATTTTATTGGGGGACATGGCTTGAGAAAGAAATTTGCTATAAGACACCAGAGTGCAAGGATAAATCTCAGTTTCAATAGATCTCCCAGAACCAACATCATTACAGCGCAGTCATAAGATACAGCAATTAAACATGGCATCGTACACATATAGGCCCCAGAATTGAGGGTCCTGGTGTTAATTCCATTTGGATAACAGGGATTTAATTAAAAGCCCACATTCGTTTTTAGTCCAGAGAAGGATAATTATAAATTAGCACTTCTCACTTCGCATTGATCAAGCCACGATTGGATCGTTTGAACGAGGCCGTCAATCTCTTCTTCTGTGTTACCAGAATGCAAACAAACGCGAACCCGCTCTTTGCCCTCTGGAATGGTGGGTGGCATAATGGCACGAACAATATACCCGTTCTGCTGACAAGCACTCGCCAACTGTCGAGGTTTTGAAGTTCGTAATGAGAAGATCGGGGATGTTGGGAAATGATCGACCTCGAAGAGGACGGACTGACTCGCGCGAAGTTGGTGTAGCCGCGTATGAAGGTGTCGTATTAAGTGTTGTAGCTTTATTTGTAACTGTTTCACATGATTAGTGCGGTCGAAACTTACATCATTTGTCAGGTTCGCCTGGTTGAAAATACTCACATGTTCAGTTTCACCAGTCGACAAAAGCTCATATGCGGTACGAATGGAGGCGAGGAACGGAAAACCCAACGCTGTGGTATAGATGAGACTCCGCGCATAGTTGATTAAGTAGTCTTTCGTTTCTGGACCACAGAGAACCATCGCTACAAGACAATTTGTTAGCATCTAACGGACTTGAAATACTGTCAGAGTCAAGATCGGGCTTACCCCCATGACTGGCCAGTGCCTTTCCAAATGTGTGTACACGAATGAACATACGATCCTGTAGACCTAGTTCTTGAACGACTCCAGCACCGCGGGGACCGAATACTCCGGTAGAATGTGCTTCATCCACCATGAAATACCCATTCTGTTGAGGTAGAAGTTCATCTACGACGTCGATGAACTCTTTGATAGGGGCCACATCACCGTCCATGCTGTAAATGGACTCCAGGACCACAAACACATTTTTGGTACCATCACGAATTCCCCGATCATCGTTGATCTGGGCTTTGAGAACATCACGCATGCCAGCCGGGGAGCTATGGGGGAACATGATGCGTTTCCCGGCTCGAGAAAGACGCATCCCCTCATGAGCGCTTGCATGAATCAGCTCGTCATAAAGAATCAAATCTCCAGGCTGTGGGATACTTGATAGAACACCGACATTTGCATCAAAGCCAGAATTGAATAATAACGCTGTTGGTGCTTGATGAAAGTCCGCGACGAACTGCTCTAGCTCCTCGGCATAATGCGAGTTTCCATCCAATAATCGTGAGCCTCCGCTTGCGAAGGGAAATGACTCCGGCGCATTATTCAAATGAGCCAAATAACGATCTCTAAAAGTTGAAGATGTCCCGAGTGATAAAAAGTCATTTGATGAAAAATCAATCGTCTCCTGAGGCAGGACGGTCAATCTTCGTCGGGCAGATTTGGCTTCCCGACGAGCCAGCGTCCGCGACAAAGCATCGACCAATGGCCCTGACGCATGCGATGTAGCTTGCCGGTGACTAACAGGGTCAATTCGTGAACTCATGATCAATTCAATTCGATGTGACTCATATATAATCAAATTGAATTGAATGATGGACAAGATACAGAGTAGTCTTTCTGCTTGAATTGTCCTCGGTTAGTCTCGGTGGATGTTCTGCAGTGCCCAGACTGTCCGGTGTGTGTGTGAGTGCCCGCGGTGTGCCTGCAGATTGATGAGACTCGGGCACGGCCGTCAAGGATCCGCAGCCTTAAACCTTTAGTCCGCGGACGGACCACGGATGAATCCGGGGAGAGCTGAAGATATTCTCCTCACAAGATCAATTAAATAAAAGATGAACCAGAGTGTTCGAAGACTGTAAAAAACTGCCTGAAGAGGAAACTTTTTAGGGCTAAAGTTGAGTCAAATTGGGAAAAACAAAAGGAGGAAGGAGCTCCACGGAGTTCTTCGGGAAAGAACGAAGGGGAAGGTTGGACCTCGGTGAAAAAAAGGAAGGAACGATCTGAAGGGAAACTTAAAAAGTGGAGGAAGGAACGGTAAATCAGGAAGGAGCGCGGGAAGAATGATTGGTCCATTCGCACCTTCCCGCTATTCAACTCACTCCTCAACGTCAACCCTCAACAACCTTTGGACATTCCCCAACTACCCTTCTTCTTCTTCTTCTTTTCACCCTGCCATTGGCTCATACCAATCCATTCAACCACACCTATATTAGTTGGATATCTTATTGATTGATTGATTAATTGACATGCCTCCCGTCGGTGCTGGGCTGTGGCGCTCCTTGCCTGCCCATCAAGTCTATGGCGCCAATACCAATGTCGGCAAGACAATCGTCTCCACTGTACTTTGCAATGCTATTCAGAACCAAAGGAAAAGAGCCGCTTTCTTGAAGCCCGTGTCAACGGGAGCTTTGGATGATGCAGATGATCAGTATGGAAATATCCTCAAGCTAAATAACAATAAACATTGTCAGCAAAGACAGCACAACTGACGTCAATGGCAGACATATGGCAAAGTTTGGGGCTGGAACCCTCACGAAATGCCTTTATCAATTCGATGAACCAGTCAGTCCTCATCTTGCTGCAAAGCAAAAGACTGTACGTTGTTGTCTACTGGAATGCCCCTTCTACCAACTAATAATAACTCTAGATTCCGCGAGACGATGATCTCCTTGCATCTATTCATCAGACCTTGTCCGGGTGGGCAAAATCAAACATTGATTTAGCATTGGTCGAAACTGCTGGGGGTGTTCACTCCCCCGGTCCCAATGGCAATTCCCAGGCAGATCTCTATCGGCCTTTGCGGCTACCAATCGTCCTGGTTGCCGATTCACGACTGGGAGGGATCTCCTCATCTATCTCCGCTTATGAGTCATTGCTTCTCCGCGGATATGATATTCAATCGGTACTGCTTTTCCGTGATGATTATTATCAGAATCATGAATATTTAGCCGACTTTTTCCGCAAGAAGAGTATCCCACTTGTCTCTCTCAATGCACCGCCCGCAAGGCCCGTCGTCGATAATGCCGATACCCAGGCAAGAGACCAGGAAGCAATGTCCGCATATTACAGCAAAGTCTCCGCAGAGTCAGACATTCTGCGATTACTAGAAGAGATGAATACTCGGAATCAGAGTCGCATTACACGACTTGAAGAAATGGCCGAACGTGCCCAAGACTTGATCTGGTATCCGTTCACACAACATCAAGGTATGAAGCCAAAGGATATCACTGTGATCGATTCTGCCCATGATGATTACTTTCAAACGTTTGGTTCTGCAAAGTCGGACCAATCGATTGGTGAATTGAGGCCAACATTCGACGGCTCGGCTTCATGGTGGACGCAAGGATTGGGCCATGGAAATCCCGATCTATCTCTTTCTGCCGCCTATGCGGCTGGTCGCTATGGCCATGTGATGTTTGCGGGTGCGGTTCATGAGCCTGCGCTGTCCCTGGCTGATCGTCTCCTCAAGACCATCGGTAACCCGCGATTCACCAAGGTGTTTTACACCGACAATGGTAGCACTGGAATGGAAGTCGCAGTGAAAATGGGTCTACGGGCGGCTTGTGATCGATATGGCTGGGATGCCAGCCAGGAGCAAATTAGCATTCTGGGTCTCAAAGGAAGCTATCATGGCGATACCATCGGTGTGATGGATTGCTCGGAACCTTCCACATTCAATCAAAAGGTCGAATGGTATCGCGGCAGGGGCCACTGGTTCGATTTCCCCCTGGTCAAGATGATCAATGGAACCTGGAAGGTGGAAGTTCCCCCTGAGCTGAAGGCTGAATTGGGCTCTGAAGATGCGGAATTCACAAACCTTGGGTCTGTGTTTGATCTCGAGAAGCGTCTAGGATCGGAGACTGGCCAACGGTACAAGAGCTACATCCACCGCACAATCAAGGATCTTGTCCAACGTCACGGCATGAAGTTCGGCGCCCTGATTCTGGAGCCTGTGATTTTAGGAGCAGGTGGCATGTTGTTCTGGTAAGCACTCAAATTATAACCCATCATATTTTTCGTCTTTCGAAAACTAACTTGTTCCCGTGCAGTGATCCTCTTTTCCAGCGTTGTTTGACAGAAGTTGTTCGTGATCATCCGGAGCTCTTCTCACCCAACGCCTCAGCGCCAAAAGCAGCTCCATCCTGGTCTGGCTTGCCTGTCATCTTTGATGAAGTTTTCACCGGTCTCTATCGCCTGGGGCGCCCTTCGTCTGCATCATTCCTTGGCGTGCATCCTGACGTCGCCGTCAACGCCAAGCTACTTACCGGTGGCTTGATTCCTCTGTGTACCACTGTGGCAAGCCAGGAGATATTCGAAACATTTTCTAGCTCCGAGAAGAGTGATGCACTGCTTCATGGCCACAGCTATACAGCTCATGCTGTGGGCTGTACAGTTGCAGTGGATTCTCTTCGAACTATGGCTGACATGGATACGAATGGATCATGGAATCAATTCAAGGAAGACTGGAATATCAAGCCAGTCAAATCAGAAAGCTTGGGGTCCTCTGACGTCTGGAGCGTATGGTCACAAAAACTCCTGCAAGACCTTTCTTGTGCAGAGTCAGTGGAGAGTGTATTCGGTATTGGAACAGTGCTTAGCATTTCCTTGCGAGATGCTGAGGGCGGAGGTAAGTAAAGATCATTTAAAAGCATCTGGTTCGTCAGTCTAATCGATAATAGGTTACACCTCAACTGCTGCCAAAGGCCTGCAGCAAAAGCTTGCCGCCGGTGGAGATCAGTTCAACGTTCATTCACGCGTTCTTGGAAACGTCCTCTACCTGATGTCCAGTGTGACATCTAAGCCCGAGTCATTACGCGAGATGGAGAATTTACTTCGCTCCGCCTTGATCTGACAAAATTAGATGGCGATTGAGAAGTAAAATATAGAATTATTCATGCAGGGCGAAGATTTGCTTCTCCCCAACCAATCCCCCTGGGCTCTATTTGTTACTGTATTGTACCCATGTCGGGCGCATGCAATTTATATACGGACGAGCGTATTTGAGCGATTATTTTTTTTTCTTCAAACGTAGCCCACTGATATATTCTTCTCGTACATGGCACAATCCTGAGGCGATGAATCTTTGAAAGACAAGGGACAATGTGTCAAATTAGACCGAATTCGCGTGTGGACAGCAAATTTTACTGTGTAGTGCCCCGATGTTATCAATCCTTTTGAGAATTGACCTCGTAGGCTTATAGCAGAGTGACAATGTGTCTTTCCATAACATGGAGTAGTAGCTGGTGGACGATGGAGAGCAATTCAGTCTGTAAAGATGCTGAAAGCCCCTTCGAGGTTCTAAAAGAAATAATTAGCACATATTCAAGCCCTGCTCAAAGTTGACCTACCCAATTGACCAGATCCAAGTCCATCCACTCGCGTATGTCAGTCCAATCTTCCATGGCGTGTTCACTGTTTATTTCGGAATTCTGTGATTGGCTCACACCTGCACCAGACTGGTTTCTGCGAATTCTTTAGTAAACTAATCTCGGCGGCGTGGAAGAGTGACTAACTGTAAGTGACGGAGTATACGAAAAGACTTTGAGCAAATTGAGCTTCGACCGGATAATGTCTCCATGCGCTGGGCCAGGCCCTCTATCACCTCGCGATACGATTTGGTATCCACAGATGGGGTATCCAGGAGACAAGAGTTGAGGGCCACGGCAGCGTGGAGAGCCTTTAGGCTTATGACCCCATTGAGTAACCAGAAAAAGCTCCTGAGCAATGGAGCCTCGTAGATCTGTTGGTGAATGGATATAACAGCTGTGGCAGAGGTAATGCATCTTTCTCTGGACTCCGGAAGGAAAACAGGACCTTTTGTATGGTGGAATGGACGGTGAAGAAGAAGATAGAGGTGATGCGCGTAACTTTGTAAGATACACCAGAATGCGTAGCTTGTCGGATCCAATATAATCGGGGATTTCCCTACCATGTAGGTTGAATCCCACCGTTCCTGTTCCTCGGCGATGGTCGAATTGAATCTCTGCAACGATTCTTGGTCGGATCGCATGGGACCGGAAATATAACGACAAATATGAGTTGAAAGGCGGAATAGACGAATCTTGGCCATCATCACAGACATTTGAGTTGGTTGCCCTGATGGCTCGCTGATACCCTCAGGGGTAATATCAATGTCATTGACGTCCGCTGGCATAGTAGCCTTAATTTCGAGAAGAAAAGACATATCGACGTCTCGAAATAGGATGCCCTGATATGTATGCAGCGTCAAGAGACCAGCCCAGCAACGCCGTCTTCTCTCGGTTTCGACCGGATTCAAGCCGCGAGCTCCCATATTGCACCGTAATGCAATTCCCATGTTCAGAGCCATTCCCAACAACGCCCATCCCTGATCAACGGATTCATTATGGGAGAGATTATAGATTAGCATCAATAGGGCCTCGAATGTGCTAAATTTATGTCGGATAAAGAATTGATCTTGCAAAAGGCAGGTCATTGCAGCCTGTAGGAGCCTTCGAGAAAGAGAAGTCGTTGTGAAATCCTGAGCAGTATTATTTGATAGCTCCGGCCAGAAATATGCGAGCCTCGGATCACTCGCATCCATGGTATTTAGTGATAGCGAGCACATTGAGAAAAGCAAAGCCAACCAGGGGAGATCGACTTGGCGAGGCTGTGACGTGAAAAATGCTGCGTATTGGTCTTGAAACGTTGGACCATGAAGTATCGGGAACAAAGGATGAATTATTTGGAAAAAGTGAGATATCAAAAAGTCACAGGAAGCCTTCGGGGGTAGATGATTAATGAGATCTTGGACTGTCATGCGTGGACCAGTTGATAGAGGCGTTAATGTGTCCTGAGTCCCATCCTCTGGAGCCGGTCTTTCAAGAACTGTCTCCCATTGATCTTCTGATGGACTTTCACTTCGACTTGACGCCAATGATTGATTATGCCTTTGTGAAGGTACAGATAAATTGGATTGTCCCAATGGCGAGAGTGGAGCTCCAACTCTACCTGGTTTTGATCGGGATAATACAGAATGAGACCGTCGCTGGTCTTCTTTTGGAGTATCATTGGAGATTGGTTCATATATGCAGGAATTTTCACGCATTCGGCGTTTACAAGTGGTACAAGGGTGTTGACGATCGCACTTAAGCTTGGAGCGTCGGCATTGCTCACAATTAACTGGTTTTCGTTTTCGACGCGGAGTATTAGGGCCCTGTCTAACCAGTTTATTTGAATTTGGTTGACTTTGGTCCATTTTATGCTGAAATTGCTGTGGGTAAAGCTTTGGAGATGAGATGCTCATCGGAGATACAGACAACTCGGAGAAAATGCGGTCCGAGGCATTCCGAGGTATTTTGGCGGATTTCAATCGGATTTATCAGAAAATGAGTTAGAAGATGATCAAATCACACTATAAATTAATATTTTAGTCTCCGTTTAGTGATAAAATTGTTTTACGCATCTTTTTATACTCGGAAGTTTTGGAAAAGACAGCATTTTTCGATCTCTCCTGGAATATACTTCCAATCAACTGGCCAGTTGCTTGTCATTCAGCAAGATAATACCCTGAGTACCAGTAGTCATAGACCAATATTACTATTAATACCTATTAATACTACTTGTAGGTACAAGTAGGAGTGGGCCTCAGGGTATATTTTGTATACAATAAGCCAATATATTCATGAAATGCATCCAAATAAAGCTTTAATTTGCTTTTCTGAATGAAACACTGAATGATCTGAATACAGTATTCTTCGCGAAACAGGGCAATGCGATGACTTCATCCTTTTCTTCCAACAAGATAGCTTATTGAAGATTAAATTGAGTTGAGTGGACAGTCCTTTGCATAGGTCACAATCGATGATTCGCAATATATTCACTCATAATCTCTTCAATTCTTTACGGTTAAGAGAGTGATTCGCCCTTTGGAGATGCCGAGGATCGGAGCTACTTTTGCACGCCGATGGATATCTTCGCATATAAAAAAACCCGAAATCATGTTTCAACTTCATGCAATGCGCGTTTCCTCCTCTAAAATAACCACGTATAGCTGAAGGCTGCCAGATTTGTGCTTTCATCATGTCTAAATTATCGCCTGCTCTGAAATCCCTTATAAATGCCCCTGCGGCACGCCCCTCTACCATTCCTGCGCCAGCAAACATCAATTCGATTTATCAGGCGATCCAGCAAAGAGCGGATGCACAGCGACTCTCACAGCCCTCGTGGCTAACTTTGTCTGTATGCAATCTCTCATACCAGCTTCCAATATGTTTCAATTAATCATATTTAAACAGACTGCAGCCACAATGACAATGAACTCTCCCGACTCCCTCGCAGCTTTATATCGTCTGGCTGCGACGTCCTCGGATCCTGTCCAAACTGCCGAACTGATTCGCGAGGTCGGCTTGAAATGTATCAGTTTTAACGGCATCCCACGCACGATAAATTGTCTCAATGCGTTCAAGGCCGATTTACCAGAATCCGTGAGCAGCCAACTCTCGCGTACCCCAACTCGTGCCCCGACCCCGGCCAACATCACTGCTATAAATGAACGCGGGCAGTCTCTATGGGACTCTATATACCGTCCATTCGAGAAGAAATTATATGAAAAGCTGGCGGATTCTCACCCTGACCTCCCAGTCCATATCTTGAATAGCCACTATGGCGCCTTGCTCTCGGATCCTGCTCGTACCAATGGCACTGCTTCAGCAGGTCGGATTCTGACCTCGATTGTTGCTGTTTCATGTCTACGTGCTCAATCCGGCGTTGGACCGCAAGTAACTTCGCACGTCTTTGGCCTGCGCAAAGCCCTCGAAGATGGAACTTGGGCTACTGATGTGGAAACACAGGATGGCGCCCGATGGTTAGCAAGTGATGAGGGCAATACCTGGATTCTAAACAGCGTCGATTCCATTGTAGAGGCTATCGGAGAGAGACAGGGATCGAATTTTGCTCGAGGAAGACTATAGTCAACAAGTAACAATTATTACTTCCATCTGTATATACAAGATTACCCGTTTGACAGCATCTCTTATGCAACTGGCACTCAATCAACTTGTCCATCCAGCACTACTAATATCACGAGTAGCTAGTAGGTCCTCATTACGACGAATAGTTTAACAAAGCGCTCCCACTAGAATGACAAATACCACAGCTTTGCGCTATGATTTCTTCCACCCTTCCCATCTCTCAAACGCAGCAGTATCCAAATCGAATAAGTCCAGCATCCGTCCTACACTGTGATCAATTAAGTCTTCCACCGAAGATGGCTTGATATAAAACGCCGGCACTGGTGGAAAGATAATAGCTCCGGCTTGGGTCACAGAAAGCATATTTTGCAAGTGTATTGTGCTCAAAGGTGTCTCCCTCACAGCCAAAACCAGCCTCCGTCGCTCTTTGAGTATAACGTCCGCGGCACGAGAGATGAGATCGTCGCAGATTCCCGAGTTGATTGAAGCCAACGTCTTCACACTACATGGAATGACAATCATTCCATCGACACGAAATGAACCGCTTGCTATTGGTGCCGACATGTCGTTTATGTTGTAAACATGATCGGCAAGGGAGCGGATATTGGGGATAGTATAGTCGGTTTCGTATTTGATAGTAGCTTCAGCCCACTTCGAAACGACTAAATGTGTCTCAATATTGAGGCTTCGCAAGGCGATGAGCGTTTTTATCCCCAAAATCGACCCTGTTGCGCCCGTGAGGGCGACAATGATTCTTCGTCGTGAAGGTGCAACTTGAGTATTGTTTCCTGATGCTGGTTTCTGATCAGCCCGTGCTGTAAAGAAATCCATCGCGTATATCCAGTCCAAGTAAATGAAACAAGTAGAGATCAACTGGAAATAGACAGAATATGGTAGTGCTTAGAATCAAAATATGACTTTTGTATAAATCGGACAGTAAATAATCCGTCGCCTCCAACTTGGAGAATCCCCGCTTCTAAAGAGGGGAGCGTGCGAGTATCATCACCCAAATATGAATTATCCAAATGTTCCCCAAGGGAAAGGAAATATTCACTAATTACTTTCCTGTTCTTAAAAAGAGAATGTATAGCCAGCTTCCTCCAACTTGGAGGTCCCACCCTTTGCCGACGGGGAAGATTCTCCAAATTGGGGAAATGTTGTGTCTCAAGTATTGAAGTACATTAGATGTCACAGATAAAAGCCAGATCCCCGAACTTGCGAATATTCTAATGCATCTTGTTGAAATCAGCTATACTTTTTGTCTTTGATTTTCTTGCCGTTCTCTGAGATTGCTGAACTATCATGGCTACCGATGAAACTCTAACCGCAGCCGGGGATCTCCGACAGTTCCTCAAAGAGCTTCAAGATGAAAATGATCTTCTTGTTATAAAGGAAGAGGTTGATCCTGAGATGGAATTAGCAGCTATTACAAGACGAGTGTACGAAACAGAAGAGAAGGCGCCGCTATTTGAGAATATCAAAGGCAGAGAAGGAAATGGACTTTTTCGAGTACTCGGCGCACCTGTTGGATTGAGCCGCGTTCCTGGTCAGAGATTTGGTCGAATCGCAAAGTCTTTGGGTCTGAAATCTACCGCAACAGGCAATGAAATTATCGCAAAGATCAATACGGCCAGAAGTCTTCAACCACTGGAGCCAAAAGAGGTTTCGACTGGGCCCGTAAAGGAGTATAAGATCTTCGGAGACGACATTGATCTGACTACCCTTCCCACTCCCTTGCTCCACCAGCACGATGGAGGAAAATTCCTTGAAACATTTGGCATGCACATTGTCCAAACACCAGATGGAAGCTGGACAAATTGGTCGATCACTCGGGGTATGGTACACGACAAGCGGAACCTAGTTGGTCCGATAATCCCGAAGCAAGATATTGGGGTCATTTACCAGATGTGGAAGGATAAGGGTCAGGATATGCCGTGGGCCTTATGCTTTGGCGTTCCTCCAGCTGCGATCATGGTTGGCGGCATGCCTATACCCAAGTGGACTAATGAAGCCGGCTTTATCGGAGCACTCGTCGGAAACCCTCTCGACGTGGTAAAATGTGAAACCAACGACATTCGAGTTCCTGCAAATGCCGAGTTTGTATTGGAGGGAACTGTCTCTATCTCCGAGACCGCTGCAGAAGGCCCTATGATGGAATATCACGGCCATGTTTGGCCGAATCGGTCGAAACAGTGTCCACTTTTCAAAGTGAATGCTATCACCTACCGCGAGGACCCTATACTGCCAATCTGTATTGCAGGAAGAGCAACAGAGGAAAATCACACCGTATGGGCAGTGATGATCGCCGCCGAGGTCCTGCACATCTGTCAAAGCGCGGGCCTGCCGATTCAGAATGCCTGGTGTCCATTTGAGTCTCATGCCATATGGTATGTGTTGCAAGTAAATCGAAAAGCTCTGCTTGAGTTGAAGACAAATATGTCCAACTTTTGCAAAAACATTGGCCATTTAGTGTTTGGTTCAAAGCCAGGATGGTACATGGGCAAGGTTTTCTTGGTTGGAGAAGATGTTGATCCTTCAGATCTTCGCGACGTTATTTGGGCCGAATCAACACGTTGCGAGCCCGGAACCAGCGAATTCTTATTCGATGAGTATGGAAATATCCCCCTGATCCCTTATGTCGGGTATGGGTCCAAACCGGAACGCAATCACAAAAAGGTGGTCAAGTGCTGCATGTTGCCCTCCGAGTTCGAAGACGAGGAGCTTTCCTGGAAAGTAGGCTCTTTTCGCGGCTCTTATCCTGAAGATGTACAGGCAAAGGTGGAGAAAAATTGGATTAAGCATGGATTTGATCGAATGTGATGCAAGATTGAATGATTGGAAAGTTGATCCGTGAAGAACGAGTATCTACTTTCCATATTTGCGTCTGAACAGGTCATATTCTCTTCTTTAAGAAGACCAAAACTGTCTATACAAGCTTCTGTCCTGCTTCTTGCATTGCGAATACTCACCATGTTGAATTTAATCTGTTTCTTTTCTTTTCTAGATGATTGTTCTAGATTCTCTGTATCAATATCCCGCATTCAGTCCAGCTTTCAGCATCGAATTTCCTTGTAAACCAGCAGGACTGTCCGGACTGTAAAAACCGACACCCCTCTTACTTCTTCATTGCAATCAAAAACCCATCATAATTCTTCTCGCCGACGGTCTGTATTGCTGTAGCCACTACATCTTCCATTCTGCCGATTGACTCAATCAAATCTCTCGTGCCTTTGATCACATCATCTTTTTCAGCCTCCTCGGCAGACGCAACCTTCCCATTGCGTACAACATTATCGACAATGATGATAGCCCGATCCCTCGTTATTTCCAGGGCGAGCTTGAAGTAAGCCAGATTATCCTGTTTATTTGCATCGATAAATGCAAAGTCAAAGACTTCCCGTTCGTGATTCTGAACTTGTTCTCTGATACCCTGCAATACTGTAATAGCCCGTCCATGTAATACCTCAACTTGCTGGCTCAACCCTGCTTTCTCCAGATTTTGACGCGCAAGAGTGACTCGGTCTTCATCGACTTCGATGGTAGTCACTTTTGTCTCTGGGCTAGTGGTAGCGAACCATGCGGCACTGTACCCGCCCAATGTACCGACTTCGAGGATGCGTTTTGCATTGCACATGCGGGCCTGAAGCATGAGGAACTTGGCTTGTGGCTCGGAACAAGCTATATCTGGGAGACCTGCAGCTAGCGAGGCTTCTCGGATAGTCTCGAAGGGGCTGTGATATGTTGCAGAATGCAGGTTCTTCTTGATGTAGTTATCCACGGCGACTGGGAGACCATCCCTCGGGAGTGTATCGTAAGCGGCATGGGTTGAGAGATTAGGTGGCTGTGCCATTTTGATATATCTCGTAGTTGAATTTGGCAACTGGAATTTGGTGTGTAGAGTTGCAACAATCTTGGATGTATTTGACTCGGAATTGTTGAAGCGGAGAAATCTTTATGCACGAAAAGCGGGGGATGTGGAGGAGAATCTTATATTTCAATATATCACAATTAGACTAAGCTAGGCTCGTATTATTCAAGCTGATGGTAGCTTCACTAATAAACGCTTGAATATATGCTTATGTACTCTTTCAACACGGCACAACTGTAGTCTCGATTTAGGCATTTCATAATGACGATGTGTTTATATTGAAACTATTTACAGCAGTAGAAAATTTCATGTTATCTGCTCTGCTTGAGTGTAGATAATCTCTCCAGAGAATTTGCGGATTTATATTCAGATACATTCTATTTACTCCATGATCTCCAATGAGTCGGCAATAGTGAACTTAGCGTCGGTCTTTTCTTGCACTTCTTCAACCTCGATACCCGGTGCCAATTCCGTCAAGGTAAGTTCACCGGTGTCTCGATTTACTTGGAAGACACACTATACATTTGATTAGCTTCACAGTTCATTCTTCTTTGTTGAGGTGGGAATTACCAGATCGGTGATAATAGTGCTGACGACGTTAGCTCCTGTGAGTGGTAGGCTGCACTTCTGTACAATCTTTGGAGATCCATCTTTGGCAACATGACTCGTTGCAACCACAATCTTGGTCTGATCGGGATTCGAGATAAGATCCATAGCACCGCCCATGCCCTTAAATACCTTTCCAGGGATCATGTAGTTTGCCAAGTCTCCATTGGCACTTACTTGCAGGGCCTTTGAAGCGATTAGCTGTTGGATCGCATATAGGGGCTGATATACATACTCCGAGAATTGAAACGTCTACGTGACCACCACGAATCATACCAAATGACTCAGTGCTATCGAATGTGGCTGCGCCAGGAACAAGAGTGACTGTTTCTTTTCCTGCGTTGATGATATCGCTGTAATATTGTCAGTCCTGATTCAATGGTTATTAAGACGCAAATGTACGTACGGATCAACTTCATCCTCAGTGGGATATGGTCCCTATTAAAGTCAGTCGTTGTTTCAAATTGTGGTTTGTAAGTAATACCGACCATGCCTAAAATTCCATTCTCCGACTGCACCCACACCTTGACGTCCTTTGGCAAGAATGATGGGGCGAGAGTGGGAATTCCTAAGAACTATGTTAGAATGGCAATTCCTTGACAGCTCGAAGCCATATACGGACCAACACCCAAGTTAACGTAGAATCCTTGCTTAAGCTCCTTTGCAGCACGACGGCCAATTCGCTCACGCTCGATCTGGGCAGGGCTCTTGGTATCTGATTGGGAAGCGCCCTCATTCTCTCGCAGCTTCTTAATTTCAATGTGCTTCTCATCCGTAGCGGGAACAATTCGGTCTACGAAGATTCCGGGTAGATCGACGTCGTTCGGATCGATAGAGCCAACGGGAACTATTTGCTCCGCTTCAACAATGGTCAAAGTGGCAGCCTTTGCCATGATCGGGCCGAATGCCTTGGTAGTGTATCTAGTCGGGGTAAGATATTTTTCCGGTTCTGCATTCATGGGAAGACTCACCTGAAGACACAGTTTCCAGCCTCATCGGCCTTCCACGCGCGTAGGATTGCGACATCTCCCGTTAGGGCAGTCTCCATCAGATACGTCTTGCCATTGAAATCACGCGTCTCTCGTGGTTTGCCTGATTCCAAGACTTTGCCTGATTCGTCCATACGGACAGGAATCTTTCCTTCTTGAATATAGGTGTCTATTTTATGTAGGTGTTAGATTGTTACTGTGCATTTCGACGGATTATACTTACGAACTCCGGTAGGAGTATAGAATGCTGGAATGCCGGCACCGCCTGCTCTCAGGCGCTCCGCCAGAGTCCCTTGGGGACAAAGTTCAATGGCGATGTTTCCGGATAAATATTTCTTCTCGAGTGCCTTGTTATTTCCCAAGTAAGATAGGATGAGTCGATTGATTTGGCCATTCTGTGACAGTGTTGATAGGCCACCCTTCCCGGCGGCACCAGCATTATTTGAGACGGCAGTGAGAGAGTGCAATTGGTCAATACCTCGGCGGTGCATGGCATTAATAAGTGTCTCTAGTAATACATAGCCAGATTAGTATGTTTTCATTGGGATATATGCTACGAATGCTGACTGACCGGCAACACCGCATAGGCCGAATCCCGAGCTCAGAATGGTCGAACCACTCTTGAGATCAGCCACGGCCGCATCAGCATCAGCAAACAATTTGGAGCCACCGCGTTCAACCTTCGGAGCAAGCGAGGGACGAGCAGCCTCAGTGGAGTATTTGGACGTTAAAGAGGGGAGGCGAGAGATCGGACGTGACGATACAGAGACAGCCCCGCGCAAACCGACATAAAGTCGGGGTTTACATGCTGTGAGAGCCCTACGCGAGAGTGCTGTAGAGGTAACTCGAAGGGACGCCATGATGCTGCTGTATACTTGTACTTCTGCTGCAGAGTAGGAATAAAAAAGAGAGAGATAGAAAGGAGAAAGAAATAAATAAAACAAACCCGAGTGAACTGCGCAATTCTGAAGATGCGCCGCGATTAAAAAAGCGCCGGTCGGAGCTACTTTTGATGCCGAAATGACGTAGGGCGGTGAAGAATAATCGGTAGAATAGGGCGGTGATAAAGCGGTGAGAAAAGGGCGATTAGTGATGAGTCAGCAGGCGGTGAATACGGCTCTGATATTCTGTCATATTATACACTCACCGCCCTAACCAGCCTCGGTTGATTGAAAAGCACGAGAGACGACAAATACAGAATGAATAGAAATAAAAGGAGATGAAATGCAGAAGGATCGAATAGTCACTGGGATAATTCTTTATACTCAGTTATTTGTTATTCGCTAATCATTGTATATGTTATGATATAATATAATATAAAGTACATTCCTAATGCACCCACTTTAACTGGCCGAGTCGGCCGAGAACTCCCCGCAAGCAACTTTCTCCCCCGGACTCCTTTAGCCCGAGCTTCAACGTCTTCTTTTTTTTATTTCTTAAACTTCCCTCAATTTGGTTCTTTTTCATTCTGCTGCTTGATATATTCCATTCACAATGAGTCAAAAATTAACTGGCGCATCTGTCGCCGAACATAACTCCAAAGAATCATGCTGGGTCATCGTTCATGGCAAGGCCTACGACGTCACTGAGTTTCTCCCTGGTGCGCAAGACTCTGTCATTGACTATATTCCTGTATATTCCTGAATATACCCCTTCTAACTATCTGCTAGAACATCCCGGCGGTCAAAAGATCATTCTCAAATATGCCGGCAGAGATGCGACCGAAGAATTCGACCCAATTCACCCTCCAGATACCCTTGATAAGTTCCTTGATGCCTCCAAGCATCTTGGTGAAGTCGACATGACCACTGTCGAACAGGAGGAGAAGGCTTTTGACCCCGAAGAGGCTGATCGTCAGGAACGCATCAAGCGCATGCCTCCCTTAGCCGCCTGCTATAATTTGATGGACTTTGAGGCTGTCGCACGTCAGGTTATGAAGAAGACTGCGTGGGCTTACTATAGTAGTGGTGCTGATGATGAAATTGTATGTTCTTCTCTTCATACACTGTGGCTTTTTTTGTGTTGTCAGGGAATGGTTTAAACTGACTTTCGCAGACAATGCGTGAGAATCACGCCGCATTCCATAAAATCTGGTTCCGTCCACGAATTTTGGTCGATGTGGAAAATATTGATATGTCAACGACCATGTTGGGAACTCCCTGCTCTATCCCTTTCTATGTCACAGCTACCGCTCTGGGTAAGCTAGGAAATCCCGAAGGTGAGGTCGTCTTAACAAGGGCTGCCCATCGTCACAATGTGGTCCAAATGATCCCCACATTAGCTTCGTGCTCATTCGACGAGATTGTCGATGCCAAGCAGGGTGATCAAGTACAGTGGTTGCAATTGTACGTGAATAAGGATCGGGAGATCACCCGAAAGATCGTCGAACACGCGGAGAAACGCGGATGTAGGGGTCTTTTCATCACCGTCGATGCGCCCCAGTTGGGTCGTCGCGAGAAGGATATGCGCTCTAAGTTCTCCGATGCTGGATCTAATGTACAATCTGGTGATGGCTCTGTTGATCGATCTCAGGGCGCTGCCCGTGCTATCTCCTCCTTTATTGATCCCGCCCTATCCTGGAAGGATATCCCTTGGTTCAAGTCAATCACCCGCATGCCTATCATCCTGAAGGGTGTGCAGTGTGTTGAAGATGTTTTGCGTGCCGTCGAGGCTGGCGTTGATGGTGTTGTTCTTTCTAACCACGGAGGTCGCCAGCTTGAAACTGCCCGCTCTGGAATTGAGGTCTTGGCTGAAGTGATGCCGGCCCTGCGCGAGCGCGGATGGGACAAGCGAATTGAGGTCTTCGTTGATGGTGGTGTACGCCGAGCAACCGATATCCTCAAAGCACTCTGCCTGGGTGCTAAGGGTGTCGGTATTGGTCGGCCGTTCTTGTATGCCATGTCCGCTTATGGATTGGATGGTGTCGATCGTGCTATGCAGCTACTGAAGGATGAGATGGAGATGAATATGCGTCTCATTGGCGCTACGAAGATTGAGGATCTGAACCCCAGCCTGCTTGACACTCGTGCCCTCCTTGGTGGCCACTCTGGTGTCATTCCTTCTGACACGCTGGGGCTCCGTGCTTACGATCCGCTTGAGGCTCCTCGTTTCAACGAAAAGCCTAAATTGTAAAAAGCCAAAAGAGAAGACATGTTGGTGTTGGTTGTGTTTTTTGCTGCGTTAAATATACTGCATGTTGGGCTTTGACTGCTGGTGTTTTGACGACATTTCAGTTGCAAACGTGTATACATTATATACCCAATGAATCAAGACTCATTAGAACAGATCGAGTACCTACTATTGTAGCTATTATACCTTCTTCCAGGGTTTCTAATTCAATGAATTGGTATCTCAGCTATAATAATCATCCAAGTTTTAGTAGTACAGCTATGGTATTGATGGTAAGCTTCCAAAGAATGCATTATCCCATGGCTCCATCATACTGCCAGAATCAAGGTTATCAAACCAGCCACCTAGATCCAAAGGCTGCGAAAGTTAGTTAATTAATACCTAATGCAGCTTCAACGGGAATTTGACATACCGTAAAATCACCAAGATCCGTAGAGAAGAGTGACGGGAGATCCAAATCGCTTGGTGTTGCTGACGCTGGAGTCATGGCCTTTGGCATGACTGGAGTCTGCAGTAAAATTAAGTCAGTTGGTATTTCATGCCAGATTGAAGCAGGCTTGACACTCACTTGGCCAGCCTGAGAGTCTGCCGTGATCAAAGCCTGTGCATATGAGACTCCATTCAATAATATCCGACATACTCGGACTGCCTTTTTCGATGTAGCTTCAACGTTCATCATAGGGTCTTCGCCTTTGATACGCGATTTGACAGATGCGAGGATAAGACTTAAGAAGAAATAGGGCTTGCATCCCTTTCCACTGGGACCTATCCTTCGACCAAAGTCATGAACCGTCCGTTCAACCGCCTGCAACATGACACTCTGTTGTGATTGAACCATACTCATCAAGACGCTAGAATTGACACCCTCCATGGTCAGGCCCAGCGATTGGCTCATTTCCTGCGCCTGGAGAGAAAGTTCCACACAGACTGTGATTCCGGCATGGAAGATTTCATCGCGGAACATGCCGCTTCCCAGTTGGGTGATGTGCGGGTATTGAATATATTCAGGGGATGACGGAAGCTCCATTTGAGATAACATGTCTAAGGAAGCCTCCAGGCATACCTTTCGCGAGTACGAGCATTTGGGTAGACGCGCCACACTCAGAGAGAATGGACGATGGAGGGCAAGGAGAAACTTGCGCATCATGAAAAGATGTAAAGATTGGGCGAATCGATGGCGCGTAACTTCATTCGGATCAATACCCGGTATATGGTCATCAAACAAGGATGAAGTATGTTTGGTAGATCGTAGAAGCTCCTCTCCCATCTGCAGAGCATCATCGTAAGACAGAGTGAAATTCAAAGTGTTGATCTTCCGGGCAATGCGGTATCGCAAGGCCAAGGTTTTGACTAATATAGTCTGATAGAAATTTTTGCTACCATTGGCCAAGGATGATTGGGCTGGAGGGTGCTGCATGTCCTCGTACATTTCATCATCATTCCAGTTGGACGGCATTTCGCAGTCGCACTCGTCTAGATCAACCGATGGTGGTACACCACGATCAAGAGATATCTTCAGATCTATCTCGACAATAGTCATCCAGAGTCTGCGTCGAAGTTCGGCCCAGAATGGTGTCATGGCTTTGCGAAAGCGAGTAGGATCACGATTTAATCCCATCGTGATTGCGGATCGGATCAGGGATCCAGAAGAAGCCCAAGCAACATCGCCGTCCCCAGCAACACCTAGGCGTGCCACTAAAAGAAGACATTGGGTCTGAATCATTTTGAAGTCTATATCTGGGCTCACAAACGTGCAGGAAACATATGATTGCACCGCCATAATCCATTTCATTGCTGGTTTCTGGTAAGAGTCTCGATCATCTTGTTCGGCGGATGGAGTGTAGAAACAACTTCCTGCTGCCATCACCACTAGTAGCTGTGCAATAAATGCTGGATCGGGCTTCTGTCCAATGGTCCAATGGTCATTATACTGCTGCAAAAATGTAGGTATGTGTAGGATGCGGAATGTCGTTTCAAATGTATTCAAATATAGATGAATCAGCGTATCTGCCACTTCTCGAGCAGGGACCATTTCTTCCAGTTGGAAAGCTTGATCACGAAATGCCGCCTGATGTTCGTTGCTCTCTCGTGACCATAATTCCACTTTGAATTTCTTCATATCCGTATACTCGGCATCTTTGGCATCTTTACGACCGCGCCGCAAGAATGACCCAATATCCTGGAACTAGCTTCTGTTAGTAAATATACGGATATGGTGTCTTTCTTCTTCTGAGTTGATGATTCTCACTTACAAAAGATACTGTTGTCGTGTAATGACTTCGGCCAAAATATCGCGTTTTACCCTTCTTCCCTCGGAAACTTGCATCGGGGAGGAATCGTACTCTGTCATCAACACCAACAGTATCAAGACTATTTTGAGATGGAGTGACTTCTGAGAATACATCGGAAATCGTGTTCTCTGGAGTTTGTAAAGGATTCGATTTCCCAATTGAATTCTCCAATATTCGCAACCGATTTCGAAGCTCCTTGAGCTCGTTCGTTTGACCACCTTTCTGACTACTTTTCGACACTCGACTGGAACTTGACTTTGGCCCCAATTTGGCATCAAAAACAAACATACCCCCTATTTCACGGGCTTCCTCGTCGTGGCCTTTAGGAAGACGTGCATGTGGAAGGGGCAGCGACCTTTGAAGCGAAGACTCTGATATGACTGTACCAGGCTGCGGACCTACGAAAACGCAGGATTCGGCGGTTTTAGAACGAACGCATTGGCCGCAAGGTAATGAGCGATCGCATTTTAGTTTACGTCGTCGACATTCTGTGCAAGAGAGTGGGGGCCGACGTCGCCGTTGCACCATTTTGGCGGGGTTACCACTCTCTTCGTAGGCGTGGATATCATCATGATCGGTCATCTTCGTACGTTGAACTAGCCCAAGATGTTTTTGTATCAATGTCAATCCAGAAGAATCCTAGCTAAGCATGACATCACGGAGCTCTAAGAATGGAGTCCAGCATTGAATGTCGGTATTCCTGACGTGGGATGTAACAAGAATTTGCAGCTGATACCTACAAACCACAACTTCTTTATTTCACTTCACGTTCCTTCGACAAGGAAAGGAGAAAAAAAAGAAAGTCGGAAAGATTTCAAGGCTCGAGAACAGACCAGGTCAGACAGGAGTATATAAAATCTGGGCGTTGATCGGAGTTAAAAAGCCGAGGAAGTCCTTTCGGAGTTACTGTTTTAGGGAATAATGCCAAGCCTCCGAGTCACCTCATTTAGGAAGGCACGCCTCTCGATCTGATAAGGGCAGACCATGTGGCAGCCACCCAACGGTTAGATTATCTTAGATCTCAGATTCAGATCTAAGATCTGTAATTGAAGATGAGATTGAGATCAAAGAGGGAATATGTGCAGTGGTGGAGGTGTATTCCATATATACCAAATACAAAATACGGATGATTACTCCGGAAAGACCGAAAATACCGAAATCCCCGTAATTCACCATCAACCCTATAAGTAGTATATCATGGCCTCGCTCGCTCGGGCCTGCTGGGCTGTCTATTTCTATCAAGATAAATACGTCGATCTTCAAGTTTCCCTCGAACTTCGTCAATTTCGCCCATGGACAATTATCCTGCTTGAAATCGATTCTCCGCCAATTATCGGCGCACGGTTTAAATCTCTAATTGCCGTTGCCTGTCGTCGGCTCCACCAAACTTTGTGAAGAAGTCCCAGTGAACTCCCGCTACTCGGACATAATTACCTCCTCGTATCTCTCGAAGTCTCTCCAACCTTCTTGGAATTTTTTCTTCCTTGCGGTTGTGTCTTCTTTTAGATATTAATTACGGACATGGCGGAAACTTCTCCATCGCCATCGGGCACTCGACAGATGCTGACCCATGTCTTTGACGAGCTGGGCCTCCTCGCCATGTGGCAGTCATCGCGCGATGTCAAGTTTCTTTGCGCTCAACGGTTCGTGCGTTTGTTTGCATACGGAGGGTCGACGCTAGTTCTCGCCTCCTACCTTTCAGCGATAGGAATTGCGGATGATCGCATAGGTCTGTTTATGACCCTCACGTTGGTCGGCGATGTGGCCATCAGTTTCTTCCTCACTCTTTTCGCCGATGCTATGGGTCGCAAAGCGGTTCTGTCCCTGGGATCTATCATGATGGCCGCAAGTGGTGTCATCTTTGCACTCTTCGGGAATTACTGGATCCTTCTGGCCGCAGCTGTTTTCGGAGTTATTAGCCCAAGGTATGTCTGATATATATGGTCATTCAGATTTGATGGTCGCTCACAAATGGGTAGTGGAAACGAAATCGGACCTTTTCGTGCCGTGGAGGAATCTACGCTGGCGCACCTTACCCCCAAAGAAAATCTCAGTGATGTCTTCGCTTGGTATTCCTTGGTAGGAACTGCTGGTACAGCTCTGGGACAGCTTGTATGTGGCTGGACAATCAGTTCTCTGCAGTCTTTGCATGGCTGGGATTTTATCCCTTCATGCCGCATTATATTCTTCGTATATGCGGCCGTTGGTCTGATCAAATTGCTTCTCACTCTTGCCCTTACTCGAAAGGTTGAACTTGAGCCTGTTGTCGAAGAAACGACACCTACACAACAACAGGATGAGACACGACCATTGCTTGCAGACTCTCGTACTCCCCAAGATACAGCAGCACCAGAACCGAAGAAGTCTGTGTTTGCCTCTTTTGATAGTGATCTGTGGTCACTTATGATCCAGCTATTCATCTTATTCGGACTTGATGCATTTGCGTCGGGTCTGGCATCACTGTAGGTCTACTCCACTCTCTTCTGCAAGATGGACAACACTAATTCTATCAGCTCCTGGATGACCTATTTCTTCCGTCGTAAGTTCAGTTTGCCTGAGGGTGAACTGGGTACTATCTTCTTCTTCACGAGTACCATTTCTGCTGCGTCTATGCTTGTTGCTTCGTCAATTGCCAAGCGCATCGGCAATATCAAGGTAAGCAGCCATCTAGCCTCAGTCATACATCTATTTTTTGGTTAACTGATTGATTAGACGATGGTTTTCACACATCTTCCATCCGCCATTTGCTTGTCGTTGATATCCGTGCCGAACAACCTACCACTAGCTCTGACATTCCTTATTCTCCGGGCTTGCTCCCAAAGCATGGATGTGGCACCACGATCTGCATTCCTAGCAGCGGCTCTGCCATCCAATAAACGCACAGCTATCATGGGTGCAGTCAATGTCGTCAAGACCACCACTCAGAGTCTTGGTCCACTACTGACTGGAATCCTGGCCCGCAACAACATGTTCGGAGTCTCATTCATGATTGCCGGTTGCCTTAAAGTTGTCTACGATCTAGGCATGCTCTTTTGCTTTGCAGGCAAGGACGCCGAGAAACGAAAGCAGGATGCCCAACACAACGATGAGGAGACGCAATGAGAGCACTTGTTTGTACCATTTTTTGTATAAAACATTATCTGACTGCATTCATGCAGCGCAGTCAAAAATTTGTTTTCTAGAGTATCAAAAAGAGAGCGGGAGATAGCTCGGGGAACTCCGTGCAGGCACGCAGACCAGGCGATGAATGCCAATACATCGCCATTTCCATATACCCCAATGTGAGAGTCATGGTGAACCGTTACGATATTCAATTTTCCCCCGTGCATAAAGTTTCAGCAATGTGTTTCTGTTACACGAGATTCGTGTTGTGGTGTTCCTCGTGGCTTAAAAGTCCATGTACAGCATGTGTGTCTAGTTTATATACAACGACCTGGAAGGCAACTTGCCTAAGTGCTAGTGTACTGCAGTACTGGTTGAACCAGTACTACAGTACACTAGCACTCATAAGACCATTTCTGGGCAGAAACCATCTTGCATAGTCTTTACATTCTCACTAGTCTATTTCCCATCTAGATAATTCCAATAATCCAATGATTTTCGATTATATTTGAGTTGATCTGATTGTATTTTTCATATAGTTCATCGATGATCAATCCCAATCGGGAAGTGATTAGCTAAGCCTCCTCATATCTCCTCACCGCGTGCATTCCATGCATTTTGTTCTTTCAGCTCTTCGTCTTCCTGCATTTTTTCAAATATTTCTGGAGACGGTGGACTCACTATGGCTCATAAAGGGCCTGGTGGCCCCCCATCTTTAGCTTCGTCAAATATCCTTTTGTTCTCTATTCTACTTATAGCTTCTTACATCAATTATGCTCTCGCCCTAGACCAGAACCCCACGCCTCCGCAAATAGCCTCGACGGCTCCACATCCTCCTCCCCCAGCCAAACATGAGTTTGTATGCCAGCCAGTGTGTTTTTCATGACTCAGTTACTAAGTATACTGTTTCAGACTCTACGACATATATTCCATAAATCGGTCGATCCCAAATCCAATTATCTTGATAGAATAGACGTGGGGCCGGAGACACGTCTCCAACGTCTCGCAGATGATGGAACGAGACTTGATTACGAAGCCGAAGCTTCACCTCTCGTGGCGCTCTCCAATCCACTCACGATTCAACGACTTGCAGATCGACGCAAGGTAGTCCTTGAAGAATATCGAAAGGCTGCGCGGTTTGGGCCAGCTACTGTTCTTCCCACAGAACACTGGACCATGGATACATTGCCGGGACCGAATATCACAGACAAGGCCACAGTCCTAAGTCTCGCACGAATTTCGGCCAATGATTATATCGAAGTGCCAGGATCAACGGGTTGGCAGAAAGTCAGTGGCGCATTCAACTATTCGTCGAGTTTTGGATGGCGAGGAGATGGATTACGAGGACATATTTACGCCGATGCAACCAATGATACAGTGATAATCTCCTTGAAAGGCACTTCACCTGCCCTCTTCGATGGTGCCGGCACGACGACGAATGATAAAGATAATGACAATTTATTCTTCAGTTGTTGTTGTGGCCAAGGAGGATCTTTTCTCTGGCGCCAAGTTTGTGATTGCCAGAAATCAACCTATACAGCCAATCTGACCTGCATTATCGACGCTATGTCGAATGAAAATCGTTATTATGCCTCCTCAATCGATCTTTATTTCAACGTGACAAAGATGTATCCACATTCCAACGTTTGGCTAACTGGACATTCCTTGGGAGGTGCTATGACAAGTCTTCTAGGACTGACTTTTGGTCTTCCAGTCGTTACATTTGAGGCGGTTCCTGAGGCCTTACCAGCCGCTCGACTCGGACTACCGAGTCCGCCTGGTTATGACTCTCGACTACCGCAGTCACGCCCGTACACGGGTGCTTTTCATTTTGGTCACACGGCAGATCCCGTCTATATGGGGACTTGCAACGGTATCAATTCATTCTGTACATGGGGTGGCTATGCAATGGAGTCGGCCTGTCACACCGGCCAACTATGCACCTACGATACGGTAGCCGATAAAGGTTGGCGTGTGAGCTTAACCAGACATAGTATCAATCCTGTTATCTCCGACGTTCTTGAGGCGTATGACAAACTCCCAAACTGTGCCCCAGAAGAGGAGTGCGTTGACTGCTCGCTATGGAAGTTCTTCAAGAGCAACGGCTCAGAGGGCGGAACTACCACTACAACCTCAACGACGACATCGACAACTGCAACGAGGACATCAATTTGCAAGACCCCCGGTTGGTGGGGCTGTCTCGATGAAACAACGACAACTACCAGTTCCCCTTCTGTCACAACCACGGCGACGCTCACCACCTCCCACTGCGAAACCCCTGGACTGTTGTGGGGATGTTGGGATGAATCAACCACCACGACATCAGTCACATCCACTCCACCTCCTCTCATTACATCGGATCCGACTCATCTTCCTACCGTCCCGGGCCCAGTCACAACAAGCTCACATTGCAAAACACCAGGTATTCTCTGGGGGTGCTGGGATCAGCCAACTCCTACTGCTTCAGTCACATCAACAAAGCCTATCACGACTTCCACTTCATCACATTGTAAAACACCAGGACTCTTCTGGGGATGTTGGGACGAGCCAACTTCTACGACATCGATGACCTCGTCATCTACTTCATCACCGCCAATCACCTCGGCTCCCACCCAGCCACCGGTAGCTCCCAGTTCAACACCATCAACGTCGCGCTGCAGAATCCCCGGTATTTTCTGGGGATGCTGGGATTGATCATCATCGTTTGGAGATACACAAGCATCTATTGCCATTGCTACAGTAATGTCTCACGAATGTTTTATTTCACGAATTTATGACCAGATCAAACACGCATTTTCGGCTTTTCATTTGATTGCTGTTTAATTTATTCCATACTGGTCTGATGTACCAATCTACAGGTACATGACAAAGGGCGGGTACAAATGGATCTAAATCCGCCTAAATTGCTACATTATGCCACATTTTCGCTATAGTGATTTTTATAAATGAAGGGGTATCTGATCAAACGCCTAGGATAGAGGCGTGAATACATCCGAATCTTTGGTGACTCCTCCTGTTGGAGTTAACTCGCTAGAAGTAGCATTTGTTGATGGGCTGGTACTTTCTACATGGAATTTCAGAAAGAATTACTGAATGAATGCAAGAGCTTGGATAAATTGAACATAATGCGGGTATAAATAATTAAGCTATAACGTATTTTACTCAACTCCTAGAGCGGGGATTTCTCTTCAAGATGCACTAAATGAGACGTGAAATCAGGAATCATGGAAAATGCAAATGCAGAAGACATGGCGAGCGTCAAGAGGTCGTCATGATTTTGAAGAATTGCAAGCAAGAATTATAACATGTTTGCAGGGATGGTTTCAATTTGCTGCCAACAGCAGATGTGAAACTTGCTTCCAGTTTAGAAGACCATACCCTTGACCTGAGGAACCTTCTTCAGGTCAATGTTTCTGATCAAAAGAAGCCAGATGAAGGCCAGACCCATAATTCCCACGCCAGTGGAGAGAAGAATGACCTCCGAGTCAGCGTAGGCCTTCTGAATACCAATGCGAGTAGGGGAGCCCACGGCATAGGAAATCTGTTCGTTAACATCATTGTAGATATTATCAAGGTCCGACATCGCAGACTGGGGGAGATATTTGATGAGATTGTTGCGGAAAGTGTTGGTCCAGATGGCAGTGCAGATGGTATAACCAGCAGAGTCACCAATAGTACCAACAACGTTGAGCAGAGCAAGGGCAGTAGCAAAGTGCTGGTGATCAACAGCAGCCAAGATGGCGAGCTGCTCGCAAATGATGAAGACGGCACCACCCATAGAGATGAAGATCTGGCACATGACTTGGTAGCCAATACCCATACCAGGCTTGCGGAAGTAGATCATCAGACCCTGAGCGAAGATGTACAGGGGGATGGCGATGTATAGGAGCCACTTGAAACGGCCAGTCTTGCGAATAGTCCATCCAACGAAAAGCAGGAGCACACCAGAGACAACGTCGAAAGTATTAAGGATATATCCGGAGTCGGCAATGCTCATGTCGTAGACAACTTGCAAGAAGTTCTGGAAGAAGTTGTTCCAGCAGTAGTAGGACAGTTGGTAGGTAGCATCCAGAAGACAAGCGCCCAGAACAGTACGATCGGTCAGAAGACGGAAGTTGAACAGTGGCGTGGGTGCGATGAATCTCTCGTAGATACCGAAGAAGAACAACATGGAGAAACCGACGACAAGCATGGCGATGATATAACCGGTGGCCCAGCCATCGGGGGCCTCGGCGGCGATATCGAAAGGGACTTCGAAGAGGACGAGACCAGCAGTGAAAATGAAACAGCCGACAACTATATCACGATTAGAAATTTAGATCTACTTCGGACTCACGAAACATAGGCAGGCTAAGCTATCCACTTACGATCAAACTCCAAGACCCAGTACTTGATACTCTGGAATAGAGTGCGACCACTTGGCTCTCTCAGACGGTGACCTTCCTTCTCGGCCTTGCGCAAGTAGTACTTCAGAACGATATAGAGAGGAGCAGCGACGATGGGGAAAATGATGGCCCAGCATCCAAAGCCCCATCGCCAGCTAACCTCGTAATAGAACCGATCAGCCACCTTAGGACCAGCAAAGGCAGTGATGATGTAGGGCGAAGAGGTAAAGGCATAGGCAAAACCTCGGTTCTTCAATTGGGTCATATCAGCAGTCACAACATCAATGGCATACTCCATACCACTGAAACCGATGTTATAAAAGACGACGGCAGCACAGTAGATGGCGAAACTGTCGCAAGAAGCCATGAGAATCAAACCAATCGTGGCGAAGATGGTCATCAGCAGGAAACCCTCAGCACGACCCCAAGTATCCATCATCCGTCCGACAGGCAAGAAAGTAGCGGCGGCAAAGGCATCGGCCAAAGCAGTAGGAACACCAGAGAGGGAGTGTTCCTGAAACGAACTGGAGACATAACTGCTCAAGCTACCGTAGACACTGGACTGGAAGGCGTTGACGAAGTACAAGAACCAGATGCTATTAGAGAAAGGAAGAGTCAGTACTCCTCCAAGTTACAACAACCACTGATCATTCTTGTCTAACTCACTTGCAGAAGACGAAGATCAGGGCACTCTTAGGCCAAGTCAAGGCAATAGCCTCAGCATCGCGAACACCATGCTGGGCAGCTCCATTGGGTAACTCAGGCTGAGGATCGGCTTGTTCAAAAGCAGGCGGGGCCTTTTCACCATCTATATCAGTCTTGCCCTCGGTCGTACTCTGATGAACAACACCAGCTTGATCGATCGAATTCTGATCAACCGACGAGCTAGTCGCCTCGTCGTCACGCCAACGACGGAAGACGGCACGACCTCTCTTAACCAAGGGACGAATAGCCATATCGATAGATATCGGAGATATCAATTGATATCGCTGATCCGAGGAAGTGAAGAAGAGTTAACTTTGATATGTACTTGAAAAATTCAAAGTAAATCCAAACAGAATAGATGGGAAATCCTTTCCCTTATAGAACAATATCGGGACCCGAGATCGGCAATAGTCGGCGCAACAAGGACACGCGGACCCAACACGACCAAGACAAAATGAAGGGGACACATTGGCTCAAGATCAAAATCTTTTACGAAATGAGCTAAGAGTGGAGTTCATGGGTTGTGCCAAACAAGACACGAAAAACGGGCCCGAACAAGGGAACGATCTAATCAGATGGCTCGGCCATCTTATCTGGCGCGCACTAAATCTCTTCGCGTAAGCCTCATCCACATCAAGCTTCGGATTTGGCCGCTTCAAGCTTCGCTTGGCCTCTTGGCTTTTCTCGGAAATGAGTTGTGGATACCTGCGGATATTCCATTTCGTCCTGACTTGTTGCTTGTCGGGTGGTTTTTGATTTTTCTGGGGACTTGCTTTTTTGCTTTTCTTTCTTTTCCATCGGTTCTCGCGCATACGGTAGCTAACTCGTTCTCCACTTGGATGCTTCGAAGGAAAAACTGGAGACAAGTGAACCAAAGAGAGACTACAATCAGATCGAGTTATCTGATCCGGCTCCGAATATCCGATCAAATATCGATGATGCAGAGTCGACTCCAGAATAGTCTACGGTACAACTCACGGGATTAGCCCTAACTCATACAGTACTTGAATGTACACAACACGCACACAATTACACATCAGATCCACTCAGCATTTACTACTTTGAGTCTACACATGCGTGACATTGATCAAATAAGCAGGACGAAAGAAACAAATGCATGAAATGTCAACAAATCAAGGAAATGCCCGACTCGTGTGGCGCTAATCAGGCCACGAATGGAGAAGTATACGATGTGGAACGAAACAGAGAGGGTCCACTAGATCCTGGCAAAGGATTATTGAGTACTAGATATACGATGGAGATAAATATAAGAAAGTATGGTCAATATGTGCAAATAAATTGAAGTCACAGAGTCGTATGTATGAAGTATAATAGTTACAGCCAATATTAATAGTATGTACCAAGTGCTGCGAGTGGATCGAACTAAACTCGACCCAGCACGATGCCCGGAACTAGCGGTATAACACATTGGGGGCGAGGCGTTTTCATTGCTCGCCTTGTCCGGATCTATGTACGGAGTATAATGAACAGGAATGTTTAAAGGGTATAGTAACTTGCCATCTCCTCCTGGAACCAGTTGTATGAATAGTACAATTGTTCCGCCATTTGCGGATCAATCATGGGAATTCCACCGCTGCCATCCACCAGTAGAACATCGTCTAGCATGGGGGCTAAGGGCACCGGTGGCGCTCGGGGTGTTAATGGAACTGTGGTCTGGTTCATCAAGACTGGTGGGTATGCCTGTGGTTGTTGCGGTGGTGGCGGTTGAGGCTGGGATTGGGGTTGCGAGTGTGGTGGTATGGGTAGATTCTGGGTTTGCTGCTGTTGGTACGCCATTTGACTAAAAATCATCGTGCTTTGATGCCGGAAAGTCTCCGCTAGTCGGTCTACACCAGCACGTCGTTTTCCGAATTCCTCCAAGAGAACCACCACCGCTTGGATCGCACGACGCATCGTCTGTTCATCGGGATGCCAAGGCGCCGGCTGAGCTTCCCGCAAAGATCGTGCGTTCTGTTCGAGACACCAAAGGATGGTAATGCCGGCAAAGTAGACTTGGCTCAGCGTCAACCAGATCCACTTGAGCTTCCCCACCGAGTAACTGTCCCAATAAGACCGAATCACCTGGATACTGGAATCGCCGCAACCAACGATGCTGGTCAGGTCCGGTGTCGGATTGCGAGCACTCGGACGATACATAAGTAAAAGGGTGGTATAATACAGATAATCATAATATGAAGTAGAATAGAGTAATGCCGCAGGGTAGACCGGCGCGGCCATGCGCCAGTCATCGACCTCACGACGAAATTGACTTAATGTAGCCGTCGCCTCTTGCGGCGATGGTTGAGGGAAATTGCTGTACACTGTGACTGCGTTAGAAGGCATGGACAGGGGATATGGCTGTCAGAGCTAGGATCCTTACAGTATCGGTATATGCGCGAGAAGATCCGACGAAGGCGCATCACTTGGATTGGAATGGTCATGGAACTCGCTCCCGGAGCTTCTGACCCGTCGTCGTTCAGTTCTCGCGGTAGAGTCACACTGATATCCTCATCGGCAATGCCCAAGGGTCGTCCCAATGTGCTCGCAATGAGACGGTCGAGATTATACAAACTCCAAAATGCTCTTTTGGCCATTTCTTCCTCCACCACGCTACTGTAGGGTCGATCTTTATGCAGACCCATACTGATTGCTAGACGCAGTGTGGCGCCCAGAACATGCCAAATACTCGGGCCCGACGTGGCGAACATGGTGTAGAGTGCGATCCCCAATAAGGCGCGCACTGCCGGTAAGTCCTCATTCTGCAGGGCCAAGGGCAACGTCTCTTGGCTGGCATTGTAGAATTCAGCGGCTCTCGTAGGATCGGCCGACCCGATCAACAAGGAGATGGCCATAATAACATGATATGCATTATGTACTTCTGGGGATGGCACACCCCCAGTATAGATATGTCGCAATTGAGCCATAAACTCAGGCCGAGACATAAATGGATATTGATATCCCATGCTTTCAAAATATTGATCGGCCAGTCGTTCGGCTTCTTCCAGTGACGAGAGCCGCAAAACTCGCGGAGCGGATGTCGGTCGGGCAACCGAGGGCCGACGATGTTCGAGTTGATCGCGAAAGATTTCGCCCACGTTGGGCAATTCAGTACCGACTGTTGTAGATGCCTCTGAACCATTTCCCGAGCCTAAGGGACCTGTTGCCGCAACTGAGGAACCCCTACTGCCATTCGGGGGACTGGACATTGAAGCCGTTCGTGGTCGATTACCTCCGGTCGCAATCATTGCGGGCAGTTGATACCACCAATCCGGGTCTCCTTCGCCATCCACGGGGGTTCCAGTAGCTAAATCAGCCACGGAGATGCCCGATTTGCATCGCACGACCTCCTCCAACCATTGCACTCTCTTTTGTAGATTCTCGAGTTGATCGCGGGGTACGGAGGCATTGGCGACTTGGGGACCTGGTGGGGGGATCGTACAGCGGACTCCAGCTCGTGTACAAGCGGAACAATTGGGGTAACGAAAATCACATTTCTTCTTTCGTTTACGACAAAAGTCACAAGCAGTGGAGACTCGTTTACTGCGAGCGGCCGCAGCAACAGTGGAGGAGGAGGCGACGGACGGGGATTGCGCCGGATATTCAGTCGTCGTTGAGTCTGGGGGATCTTGCAGATGCGACCAAACTGGAGTTGGGCCTGGAGTTGATTCCAGACGAAACTTGCCCAGTTGATCGCGAAAGTCCTTGTTATCGGAATTGTTCATGCTGCATGTTGTCCTGCTTTTTTCGAGTGGAATTGAAATTGAAAAGAGAAGACGACGAAGAAAGTCGTAAGTCAACTTGGAAATGCTGACTCATCATGTAGTATCATCTCAACTTTCTAGATATTTCATACTCAATTCATTATTTATTTTATATCTATCTATGACTTCTATTCCTTCTCTGAATAGTTGATGATATTCAACATAATATCCTGCTATCACTGCTATAGCTGATTCTGAGAATAACATCATCCCATCCACTCCACTTCCTCAGTGGATCGATCGTCACGAAGAATACCCCATGAGGTTGGCATCTTCTTGTGAATCTCGTATCTTCCGACAGTCGATCATCACCTTGTTATTTTTGGATACGAGGTAAGGTTACAGGTGGTCTTGATACTAATTCCCAATGGCTATTCAATTGCTATTCAAGGCCTGTTCAATGACTATATATAACCCAGGACTTGAGATATAAAAGGACTCCTGATCCCCCCTACATCGCTTCATCCAACTATTCAGAGTACACAACACTCATTCCACCATCATCATGCCCTTCATCAAGACTGCCGCCTCTCTCTTACTCGCTACTGGCCTTGGTGCCACTGCTCTCCCATCTGCTCCCTTGGAAGCTCGTGCTAGTGGTGTGCAAGGCTTTGATATCTCTAGTTATCAAAGCAACGTGGATTTTGCTGGAGCATACAAAGATGGTGCCCGCTTCGTCATGATCAAGGTCAGCGACTTTCATACAATACTAGTGCAAGCAACTCAAGTTTATGAGCGCGAGCTAACTGTCTATAGGCTACTGAAGGCACAACCTATATTGACAAGTCCTTCTCCAGTCACTATGACGGAGCATCCAAAGCCGGTCTCCTCCGCGGAGGCTACCACTTTGCCCATCCCGATTCAAGTTCCGGGGCCAAACAAGCAGAATACTTCCTCGCTCATGGTGGAGGCTGGTCCAATGATGGCAAAACTCTCCCCGGAATGCTGGACCTGGAGTATAATCCCTCCGGTTCGGACTGTTACGGGTTGAGTGCCTCAGACATGACCGCCTGGGTCAAGGATTTTGGCGATGCTTATAATAGCAAGACTGGTCGTTACCCCATGCTCTATACAACCGCCGACTGGTGGAAGACTTGCACAGGTAACAGTGAGGATTTTGGAGACTATCCCTTGGTTCTGGCGCAGTATGCCAGTTCTATCAGCACTGTCCCTAGTGGCTGGCCATACCAGAGTTTCTGGCAAAACTCGGATTCTTATAGTTATGGCGGGGATTCTGATTTGTGGAATGGTAGCGAGGATTCTCTCAAGGCATTTGCTAAGGGTTGAGCCTTTCGAAGCAGTATTTAGTACCTAGCACTGAGTAGTACATACAATCAATGTTTATAGATCAAACATCTTCCTATCTACCATTAGTATTAGTATTATTCTGCACTTCTTAAACGATGTCCATTCAAAACACGCCAGCCATTAATAAACAGCAACTGTTTGAATGAGAAAGCTGTTTGAAATAGTATAAATGATTAAATCATTTTTCTACTGTTGTTTATGCAGGGCTTGTGAAGGTCATGTGTTCCCCTCTTCTGATAAGCTGAACACCTCCGCCTTTCTTGATTCTTCTCTTCTCTTTTCTTCTCTTCTCATTCTCACATCATGGATGAACTCAAGGATAGTTTGAATGCATCGAATCCACTGGCAACTCCAGGACTTCCACTCGCATTTCATGGCACTGTCATTCACTCGCGTAGCTTGACAGAACTCGAAGTCTTGGAAAACTGCTTCCTTCTCGTTGATAAGACAGGCAAAATTCAGGCCTTGCAGGCAGATGTACATCTCGATCAAATCAACACAATAATCTCTGATCATGGCTACGCTCCCGATGTCTTCCCCATCAAGCATCTCCAACGCGGCCAGTTCTTATGTCCCGGCTTCATCGACACCCACAACCATGCGCCGCAGTGGGCACAGCGTGGTCTAGGGATCCGCGGTCAATCCCTCCTGGATTGGCTGAACAATGTGACATTTGCCCATGAAGCCAAATTCAAAGACCCAGAATACGCTCGCCGTATGTATGCCTCGTGTGTAGCAGGGTTTCTACAGCAGGGTATCACAACGGCGTCTTACTACGGATCTCACCACGGCGAAGCAACTCGCATCCTTGCCGACATCTGCTTTGAGAAAGGCCAGCGCGCCCTTGTCGGTAAATGCAATATGAACCGAAATGCACCAGACTGGTATCGCGACCTTTCAATTACAGATTCACTCGAAGAAACTCGAGATCTGATCAAATATGTCTCCGCCCTCGATCCAGATAATCACCTTGTCCAAACAATTATCACCCCGCGTTTCGCCATATCCTGCGAGTCAGATCTCCTTCAAGGCCTAGGCACTATCGCCAAGGAGCACCCTACTCTCCCCATCCAAACCCACTTCAACGAAGCAACTCAAGAAATTACCTATACCCGCCAACTCTTTCCACAATTCCGCACCGAAGCAGATCTCTATCAAAGCTATGGTTTACTAAATGAACGTACGATCCTCGCTCACTGCATTTTTCTTGAAGAAGAAGAGATCCAAACCATCCAGAAACTACAATGTGGTATCGCCCACTGCCCCATTTCCAATACGACAATGCAGGAATTCATGGTCGCCCCGATAAGAGAATATCTCCGTCGCGGAATCAAAGTAGGCTTGGGCACTGATAGTGGCGGTGGATACTCTTCATCCATGTTGGATGCCATGAAACAAGCTTTTATCGTATCAAATGCACGACACATGCTTACAAAAGGTGCGGATTCTCCTTTATCCCTAGCTGAGGGCTTTTTCCTGGCTACATTGGGTGGTGCACAGGTTTGTGGTTTAGACAGTCGAGTTGGGAACTTCGCGATAGGTAAGGAGTTTGATGCTTTGGAGATTCATACTGCTCAACCGGGGGTGATGAGTCCAGTGGAGGAGGAGGACTCTATTTTGGATATTCTGGAGAAGTTCCTGATGACTGGAGATGACCGGAATATCGTCAAAGTTTATGTTCGTGGGAGATCAGTAAAGGTTTGATAAACAGCAGAAGATTATAATGCATTCAATCGTATACTATATTCAAATTCATGTCGTTTATTAGATCACTTCACCTTTACTCGTGACCAACATATGTAGTTAACGCCAATTAAAACTCCTCTCCGGGTATACCAGTATGTAAATCCCTCTCAACACCATGTACAAATGCAAGCAAACAACAGATCATCCAAAATATTATGAAATCACGGTCGAATGTAGATAATCACCCCCAGGATCCCTTTGGAGGCCCAAAATACCCCCGCGATGGGATACTTTTATACGGCGTGCCCTGTCCATCAGCCGTGTGAGTATACACAGTATTTCCCCACCAGTTCAACGAACCGGCAGGCAATGTGATACAGAAGAAAATAATCACAGTAGCAACAGCGACACCGCAGTCTAGCCCGGCAGAAAGAACATAATTGTATTTCGACCACCAGGCAGGCTTGCGACGTCGCAACAGCCCGTTGAAGATGACATTGATCACCCACCACGATGAGAAACTGACTCCAGTGGCGGGTGGGACAAGACTCATCGCACCAAATGCGACGGGCCATGAAAGATAATTGACTCGTTTCCAACGTCGACCAAGGAGATATGTGATGATTACGACGACTGGCCCGACGAGAAAGAACCATAAGACATTACCGTAGATCTGTCCCGGCGAAAAAAGCCGACCTGGCCCAACGGCTCCTGTTCACATGTCAGTCAAGAAAGTCTCCTTGAAAAGTCACACGGTATGACCAGTCGGGTATTGTGCTAATAGATTTGACATACCCCAGATAAGAGAAGATGAATAGGTCACCCGACCATGAGGACAAGTAAAATTGCCTGCAGCATCAGTCGTGCAAACCCCTTCAATCCTCGTAATCATAAAAACAGTCACGCCGCACTGAACAATCGCCCCAATGAGAGTCGCGAGACCCTGCGCGACAAAAAGTGTCCGGGGTGCAATGTGTAAGTAATGAGCCAGTTTCATATCGGCCACAAATTCCAGTCCCTGTTGAACGGCAACATAGCCGTAAAATTTGAAGACCATATTCGCGAGTGGTCTGCCCAAAAATGCATAGCCTCCGATGAATTCAGTTAACAGGTTCAGTTGGTTGCTGCTGATGTTGGTGATGGCTCTAATGATTCCGACTGGGATGAAATAGACCATGGGCATCAGGAATGCGACTAACACTGCCCAAGCTGGCAATCCGGTCTTCCAGACTTCATTCATCACCACGCTCAAGATGAACATCACGGCAGTGACTGTGGCGAACCACCACCATGGGACACATTGATAAGTCTCCATGATTCGAGCATGGACATCACGTTTGCCGGTGCCTTTCCACTGCTGCCAAAGATCTCGTCCATGGTACAGGGCGACATGAAAGAAAATACCGGACAAGTTTGCAAAGGCGACTCCAAATGTGATGGCATACCCTGCTGGTAGAAACATGGGCGAATAGTCCCGGTACGCCGCCTGATCCACAGCGCCTTTGGAGTTCATGATTCGGGATGTGTTGTAAGCGTGGCCGGTATTGTCGAAAGTGTCGGAATTAAGCATCGGTAGAAAGGCAGAGTACCAGGTATTGGTATAGTAAAGAATGGGACAAACGAGCCAGAAGAAAAGAGCGAAGGAACCCATCACATTTAGACCGGCCCAGAAGGGAACGAGCAGAGGACTCTGGTTGGCATAGACGACCTGGGCCCAATCGAATGTCAACACGGACATGCCCAGTCCCGTGGTCTGTCCGAACAATTGATTGACGACGATATTCTTCGGTACAATCCAGCAGATGAAGGTGAACGTGCTGAGGCCGGTGAATAAATAACCGGGGGCGAAATACCAGATCGCGCCACCAAGAAAGATGATCAAGAAAAAGCGCAGACGAGTAATTCTCCAGCCATCCGCGACGGCATTTTCACGATTATGCAAAGTGGTCAACAATGCGGCATTTGACAAGACTTGCGGCCAAAACATTGAAGCCGGGCCGACCAGCCAACGGGCCGCCATGCCGGCTAGGCCGAAGCCGAAGAGTTGCGTGGTGATGCACAATAAGAGCTCAAAGCCCGCATTGGAGGGCATCTTATAGAACTTGACAGCGGCTTCAATGATCTGAGTGGCTTGCGCAGAACCAATCGAGACATTTGCCATGATAGTGATCAGTCCATGTTCCTTGATATTGAAGTGACGGTCGGGATTGAGGCGACCCAGTGGCATCCATTTGGCCCAGCCACAACCCAAGGGAAAAGCCAGCAATTGAGTGACAAGGGCACTGATGGTGACACTGGGCTGGCGCAAACTGAAGAATTGGTTCAGGCCACTTCCGACGATGGTAAAAATGAGACCGATAGTCCACATGCGAAGAGTGTTCACGGGGAGCGACCGGTCATCGATGGGTTGCACAACGGCGCGAACTTCGGGGAAAGGGGAATCATCCGCATCGTAGGGGAGGATCTCTTCGGCATCGCGATCGTGTAAGATTGAAATGTGATCAGAGTGGTCGGTATCATCGTGGGGAGGTTCAGAGGGGGTTGAAGAAGTCTGAGTGCTTGTCTGAGGAGGTCAGAAAGAAGGGCGATCTTGGGTATGAAGAGTGGGGTGACATGTAGAGCAGACTACTATGTACAGCATTACATGCATATAGACATGCACATGGGAATGGCATTGGCATGGGCATGGGCACGTAATAGTGTGCTGTGCTGTGCTGTGCTGTACCTGTATGTTGCTATTTGATGCTATTGGCAAAGAATATGCAAGGGAGGAATAGAAACCCACTTGAGACCAGGACTGGCGGTCCTTTTCATCGATCATGGCGAAGGGCAACAGCCCAGATCTTCTGTATGATCAAATCAAATCATGAAGACGAGTACTAGGTAATAGTGAATATGTATTGTATTGACGGGTTGAGCCGACAAGATGAAATTCCAGTTGGGTCGAAGGATCATTCGGAGGTGGATCTCCGATTACATAATCTATACTCTACTATAAGCATTTAAGTAGTATATAGTAGATCTGTTATGATATATATATATATACATATTATATTTTATATAGAATGATAGATTATGATTATTATTATTATGAGTGTATATACTCTGTTATTTATTATATATTAAATAATATAATATTGTACATTAATATATACTACTTCTACTACTACTCTGTATCAATGATAGTCCCAGGTCACATGTCTACTCTTTTTGATATCAATTTGACTCTTTCTTGTCTTCTCTCCCTTCTCTTGTCTTCTTCATTCTTTCTATTCTCTACTCAATCACTCCAATTACTCTTTACTGATTATATTCTATTGGAATATAACTCAAGTACTATACTCCTCCACTTCTTAATACGAACATGTCGGAATGGCCCGCCACGCCCGTTGTGCTCCACCAGGCGGACCGGAGCGCCTCCAGAAGCTCACGAATTTCGGTCGAAGCACCACTATCATTTCTTCCTATTTCTTGCATTGACTGTCACTATTCTCATCTCTCTCTCTCTCTCTCTCTCTCTCTCTCTCTCTCTCTCTCTCTCTCTCTTCAAGATGTCTGATTCTGTGTCTACTACTAACACTCGCACTCGAGTTCTTTACTAGTATGCGAGCTGCAAGTCCGTCCAACACACACCTCAGATATAAATATAACACGACAGTACATTTTGAGAATTACAAATAGTTAAACACGTCAACATGCCAATTGAAACTCCCAGTCATTCCACTCCCTTCTCTCAACGCCCTATCATCATCCTCGGTGCCGGCATCATCGGATGTGCCACTGCTCGTCAACTCTTACAGCACGGTTTCTCCGTTCACATAGTAGCGGAGTTTCTCCCCGGAGATCAGGACATTTCCTATGCCTCCGCCTGGGCAGGGGCTGCTTGGCATGCTGCCGGTGGTATTACTCCAGATCAGCGGTACCTACAGGTCATCACCCATCGCATCTTGCTGCAGATGTCCCGAGATCCAAACTCCGGCGTAAATATCGTGGATGCCCGGGAGTTTTTAGAGAAAGAGCCAGCTCCAGATTCGGCTCTATGGGGAAGAACAGTGGTCTCTAAGGTAATCACTTACTACCCACTGCTTACTGCTTTTTTTCTGCCTGTTTAGTATATATACAATGCTAACGGGCAGTCTTCAGTTCCGCGAGATGGACCCCTCAGAGTACTCCGCCGAATTTCACTCAGCATGGGCATATCAAACTCTCGTGACGGACCCCACTCGACACATGCCCTACCTTCGCCAACAGATTGAGGCTCTTGGGGGTGAATTCCTACGACGGCGAGTCGATTCCCTCCAACAGCTATATCAGATGTTCCCGGAATCTCGTATCTTCATTAATGCCAGTGGATTGGGCAGTCAGAAGTTAGCAGACGTCCTCGATGATCGATGCTTCCCCGAACGGGGCCAGAATGTATTCCTCCGCACTGATCAGTGCCACACGATGTATTTTCGAAATGGTCAAGAATATACCTACGTGATCCCCCGGCCCCAATCTGGTGGAGTCGTACTGGGAGGTGTCAAACAACAGGATAATTTGTTAGTCTCCCTCTGTCTCTTCCAATCATCGATATCTTTGGATTATTCCAGTAGAAGAAATAAGCGAGCCGCCACTAACCCTACAACCAGGTCCTCGGAAGTTGATCTGAATATCGCCCAGGATGAGATTACTCGAGCCCATCGATTGGCCCCGCATGTGGTTCCCAAATACCCTGCAGATGAGACGATCAGTCATATCATTGGGATTCGACCATCTCGACGCGGAGGATATCGATTGGACTCGGTTGAGAGTGGACAACGCACCATCCTGTCAGCCTATGGCTTCGGTGGCGGCGGTTATGCATTTTCATACGGGGTTGCCGACGCCCTCGTTAAGATGGTGGAGGAAAGTGAGCGCAGGAATGTGATTGTCTAGTTTTACTCTTGACACTCCTTTTATTGTTCTTTTACACTTCATTCACAACTTCATTAGCATATTGTATTGTCTGACCTGTTGATGTCTCATCTGCATGCTGTTCTGTACTGTTCTCTTTCCCTGAGCATCGCCATATATTGCCATCTATAGAATATTGGCCCTCCAGTGATCTATCATTCTCTTCTTTCATCCTTTTATCCTTTCTTCCTTTCATCCATTTATCCTCTCATCTTCTCATCTTCTCATGTAATCATTTTCTTGTTTGAAACTCCACGCGTTCGCCAAGTCCAAAAAAGCGTGACCGAATTTCTTCCCCGCCGGCGAAACTTGCCGTCCACTCAACTTCGCCTCGTCTTCGTCAAATCCCCGCCAGGTTTTCGAGTCTTTCTTTTCTTTCTTCTTCTCGGCCCTTGCAGATCCGGTTTTGGTTCTTTTCTTGATTCTTGAATTCTTCTATTTTTCTTCTCTTCTTCTTCTCTGTTCTTTCTCTCGGCCCTATCTCTCTCTCTCTCTCTTCGTGGGCGCAATACTCCATCCATGCACACGGGTTTCACTCGGTAGAAGGTCGGAGATTGCTCAACATCTTTCGACAGATTGCGCGTACTTTTTTTTTCTTCTACGATTTCCTCCTCGAGTCTACCCGATCATTCCGTATACGCTTTGAATGAGTCCTTTGGGTTGTTCCTCTTGGAGTGTTGGTCCTGCCTCTAGGCAGGACGGGTTGAATTGAAAATGGTTCTGGACCAGCAGATGCTCCACCTTTCTCTTGAGGATCGTCATCCAGTCAGTTTCGACATGCTTATCACTCCACCGGCGGAAAATGAAGACCGGTCGCATGAATCATCTCGACGAACGAAATTACCAGGCAAAATGTCGGATCCTATGAGCCGGATTTATCGATGTACCCCAACACCCACGATTGTCCTGGATGGCTCTCTTCGCGTGACTGAAGTCTCCAACAGTCACCTTCAGTTGTTTCAGAATACACGCGAGCAGCTTATTGGATCCAGTGTTTACGATTTGGCTCCCCGGACCATACCGGCACCAGATATTGCTTTGTTGAGTGGCGCTCTAGGCGCGGCCGTCGCCACTCATTCGGTTCAGTCAATAGAGTCAATCGGTGTAGCTGGTTGTGATTCAAATTTCACCCTTCGTGTCACCCCAATTTTTGACGATGACGTGCTGATTTACGTGCTTCTGGAGGCTCAATCTCTGGCGCAAAAGTCGCATGGACAAACTGGGGTAGACCAACAGCCTTTCCTGAATGAGACGTACAAGATCCTTGTGAACACAGTCAAAGATTACGCGATTTTCATGCTCGACACACGAGGCCACATTGCAACGTGGAATTCAGGCGCCTCGATTCTCAAGGGTTACACATCCAGCGAAATTATTGGTCAACATTTTTCCGTCTTCTACAGTGCCGAGGATAGACGGGCTCAGAAGCCAGCTCGTGAACTCGATGTCTGTTTGCGTGAAGGCAAGGTGGAAGACGAGGGTTGGCGCTACCGAAAGGATGGAAGTCGCTTTTGGGCAAATGTCATGATTACTCCGATATTCCAGCTGGGCCGACATGTCGGTTTTGTTAAAGTCACCCGGGATTTGACAGAGCGCAAGGCCGCCGAGGCTCGCTTGATCAATGCATTCGAGGATACAGCCAAGCTCAAGGAGGATTTCTTGGCTAATATGTCTCACGAATTGCGCACCCCTATGAACGGGATGTTCCTGGCGCTGACTATGCTAATGAGGACTTCGTTGAATGATGATCAACGGGAGTATGCGCTGGTCTTGGAAGACTCGACCTCCATTCTCTTGCAAGTCATCAATGATGTCCTCGATTATTCAAAGCTCTCGTCCGGCTCTTTTTCTCTCACCCCTGATGTGGTGAATATTCCAAATGTGATCAATGCTGTCATTCGGAATTGTCAGCAGGCCACAAAACCAGGAGTGAAGCTGGAAAGCTCCATTTCCTCCGATTTTCCACCAACCCTGCAAGGTGATTCTTTGCGATTTCGCCAAATCATACAAAACATGGTCAGCAATGCTGTCAAATTTACCGAAAAGGGTTATGTGCGTGTAAATGCGGCCTATGAAGCAGACTTGAATAATCCACAATCGTACAATATCTCCATCGAAGTCGTGGATTCGGGGATTGGTGTCCCCGAAGACGCGGTGGGCACTCTCTTCACCCCCTTTACTCGTTTCGCCGATTCGGCCACCAAGCGATATCAAGGAACTGGACTGGGACTCTCGATATGTAAAAGCTTGGCAGAGCTCATGAACGGTGTTGTCGGCTTTCGTGCTAATCCAGATGGTCCTGGTAGTATCTTCTGGATGACAGCCAAAATGGATCGCGTGCAAGAACATAAACCACACTCATCTCGAACCAAGCCCCTGGCTTCAGAGACTCCATCGGCCCATAATTTTGATTCGGAGTCACACCTGAAAGATGTGGCTCCGCACAAACAGCTGCTGCTTGTGGAGGATAACAAGGTCAATCAGACCATCATGATCAAGCTACTTGCAACTCTCGGTTTCAGCCGAGTCGACGCAGCGTGGGATGGAGCCGAAGCAGTACGCATGGTAAAGCAGAAACCATTTGCATACCACGCGATTCTGATGGATATCAACATGCCCGTTATGAACGGCATTGCAGCAACCAAGCAGATTCGCGGGATGAAAATCAACGTCCCTATCATCGCATTGACGGGGAATGCCTTAAAAGGCGACGCAGAAACATACCTTGCTCAGGGAATGGATGACTATATCGCTAAACCACTACATCGACAGCAGCTGATTGACCTGCTGTGGAAATGGTGTGGATCGTGATTGTCCCCGCCTCGCAAAATCGCACTTGCGTATCATTTCTTTTTGCTCAGTTCAGCACCAGCACGATTCCCAGACTTCTCAAATCCTCTTTCGACTGTGCGAGTGATAGCAGCAGTTCGTGCCCAGGCGGATTCACTATGCTCATGGCTAGATTCCAATGGCATGTCCTGCTGGCTTATGCTCTTAGCCTTGGCCACCTACAAATGCAGCAATGCGAGTAGGATCAACGTGTTAAGTGGGTCGCCACCAGGGTGAATGATGTCGTTCCGGGGCTTTTCAGGGGGAGACTCTTCCTCAGCCTCGGAGAGTATCCTTCATGTGCGAAACATTCCGTACAATGGATAAATCCCAAGCTCTGTCTATCTGTCTAGGTGGCATTGATCAGATGCCCAAAGACAGCCAGCTTGAAGACAGTCCAAGTAATTATACTTTGCTACCCTCATTGAGTGGAGAGAATGCCTGACGGCATCTCTCTACTTTCTCTTCCTCTCCCTCTTCTTCCCGTTCTTCGGTATTATCAGGAGTGAGTCGGGGCTGTTGTATTACCCGAATATAATCTTCTGGTGATATCTCGAATGTATTGAGTCTCAGCACAAAATCTGCAACACTGAACAATCTCCGCTCTCTATCCATTGCGCGAGGCCTACGAAATTGCTATGATCCTCTAATTTGCAATCTTTAATAAGTTATCAAACAAACTAATATATGAATGAATAAGAGAATGAACGAGACTTGCCCATCAATTGATGACTTCAAATTTGTAGTATAAATAAGCACAGTTTCAACAAAAGCAATACTCAACAGTAAAGTTAGCACTTTATGTACTTCTCTCCGCAAGAAAAAGCAAGCAGCCCCAGATTTTCAACGGTCGATAGGAAAGTGGCACTCTTTACTAAATTCGCAATTGAAGCAATTCCTCAAATTTGCCCAGTTGCCTCTTTTCTTCCCCATCCCGTCTTTCCTCATGAACCCCCGAGGTTCTCCCTTGTGATTTCTATTTTCTACTAGAACTCCCCATCTACTCCTCCTCCTCCTAGAGTACGCTAGTTGAAAGTCTCCTTGAATGGCGAATAACAGGGTGCGGGGTGTGAGTTCAGGGGTCTGGACGAAATATCAGGATCGGCATCAACCATTTCTCAAAGGGTCCACGCGCGAAAGAATCCAAAATCCTATCAAAACACTCCAAAGGACGGCATCTCGACAAGCCTCCACTATCAAGTGGACCCCGGAAACCTTGACTGAGGATTATGATGGCATTGGACCCCTCGCAGTTGAGATGGCCGTACATTCAATACTGTACAGTAGATTTTGATTCGTACGAGACCCTTAACATTCCTGAGCTTGTGGTTCCTGACCGATTCTCTCTTGATGCTTGACTGCTTTAAATATGATTTTCACATGGTCATCTATTGCTGTCCGAGGTTCAATTCTCAAGTGACAGGCTGCTCTGTTCAACGAGAGCACGATGGCATTTTCTCCACCAACAAGTACCGATTCAGGGTCTTACGGAGTACTTCCGCATTCTTCTGCTCTGCAAGTATAGTATGGACAATATCTATAGTATGTACACTCCTTGTACGGAGTACAGTCTGGATGTGCACGAGGGTCTATTGACCAGCAACCCTATCAATCACGCCAACATTTAAGTCACCGAAGCATACTCCGTCCAACCACCAGATTCCGAAATGATTCCTATTGCACTCTCAATTCCGGCTTAACTAGGTTAAACTCGAGCCCAAAGTCTGACAGGATCTAAACTTTCCCATCCCGATATCTCCAGTTGATTCGACCGCGGTTCCTTTTTTCTCTATTAGGATATGCAGGCAACATTCCGCCACGACCACCTCCCCTCTTCTTAGCTTTAGGTCCAAGCATCTGTGATCGTCCGCTGCTCTTCCTGAGCAAGAAGTTCCCAGTCCGTCAAACTATGTTTCTCCTTATACTCCGTAGTTAACAGTAAATGCCCCATCTTAGACCCGCTCATCAAGCGCAGATCTCCACGTTCCACTCTTGATAATGTGTTTGCCATCCTGCTTTGTCTTGTGCGTATGCTCTCTAATTGGACTGTCAGTATTTAGTTCCTGGAGAATGGTCCATCATACTAGGGGGAACCCGTGGACGATGAAAGGGACCTGGCCGATGGAGTAAGAGTGCTCCGTACGAGCTGCGGAGATCAACTTGAGCCGGACAGTATAAAACCAAGCTTTGTCCGGCGGTCGCGCTTTATCGAGTTTATTCGGTGTGTATGGTGACTTTTGCTAGATGAAAGTTATCCATCCATACTCTTAAATTATCATGAAGTCCTCTATCTTGATCTTGGGCGCTGCTGCCGCCAGTGTTTTGGCCGCTCCCACTCCCGACTATGAGGTACACGAGCGACGTGATTATATTCCAAGCTACTGGACCGAGGGAAAAAGACTCGATTCGTCTGCCTCGCTGCCTGTACGAATTGGTCTGGCTCAGAATAACCTGGCATATGGCCATGAGCTCTTGATGGAGATGTATGTCTTCCCACCTAGCATACCCCACCACCCTATCTCTGTACTAATACGTAGCCGCTAGGTCGGATCCTTCATCGGAACATTATGGTCAGCATATGACAGCAAGTGAGGTGCATGATTTATTTGCCCCAAGCAAGGAAAGCGTCGATGATGTTCGTAACTGGTTGGAATCATCCGGCATCGCCTCGAGCCGCATCTCACATTCGACCAACAAACAATGGATTCAATTCGATGCCGAGGCAAATGAACTTGAGAAGCTTCTCAACACCGAGTATTATATTTACTCTCACGCTGAGACAGGTCGGCCACACGTTGCCTGCCGCGAGTAAGAGAGACACCCCGTGAAGGTCGATGGATAGTTGAGCACAATCATTGACAGTGTCCATTAGATATCAAGTCCCACGCTCCGTGCGCCACCACATCGATTACATTACCCCCGGTATTACTCTGCGCGAGGTCAATGGAGTCGGAAAGAAGAGCAGCATCCAGAAACGCTTCCAGAATGGTGATCCGCCTCCTGTTCTTGGTCCCATCACCATGCCTCTTGAACAGCTTCTCGGTGGTCTCTTCGATTTCTGTGATATCGCTGTCACTCCTCAGTGTATCAAAGGTCAGTCACTAAAAAAAAGACTTATTTGTGCTTTATACTTACATCAACAGATATGTATAATATTACCGAGGGTAAAAAGTCGACCAAGGGTAATGAGCTTGGCATCTTCGAGAGTATTGGCGATGTTTACTCTCAAGAAGATCTTGATCTCTTCTTCAAGACTTTTGCAAGGTAATTCCCAGTTCTCATATTTAGATCTAGAGAAACATCGATAGCTGACTAGCCCAGTGACATTCCGACTGGAACGCATCCTACTCTGAAGGCCGTCGACGGTGCCAAAGCACCTGCGCCTCTCGAAAGTGCAGGACCTGAGTCGGATTTGGATTTCCAAATCTCGTATCCTATCATCTGGCCTCAGAATTCCATCCTCTTCCAATCTGATGACACCGTCTACCAGAGCAACTATACCTTCCGAGGTTTCTTGAACACCTTCCTAGATGCCATTGATGGATCTTACTGTGATACAATCTCACCCCTGGACCCTCCCTATCCCGATCCTCAAGAAGGTGGATATAAGGGTCAGCTTCAATGCGGTGTCTACGAGCCTCCCAAGGTTCTCTCAATTTCTTATGGTTCCGCCGAAGCCGATCTTCCCATCTCCTACCAACGTCGTCAATGTAATGAGTTCATGAAACTTGGCATGCAGGGTGTCTCAGTTGTCGTGGCCTCTGGTGATTCCGGAGTTGCTGGTCGTGGTGGTGATCCTACCCCTAGCAACTGTCTTGGTGATGATGGCAAGGTCTTTGCCCCCGATTTCCCAGCCTCATGCCCCTACATGACTGCTGTTGGAGCAACCGTCATCCCGCTTGGTGGCAGCTCCACGGGCCATGACGAGGAGGCTACTAGCCGTTTCTATTCCGGCGGTGGTTTCAGCAACATCTACAAACGACCAGACTACCAAAACAAGGCCGTGGAAGAGTACTTCTCGAAGGCCAAGCCGAGCTATAAGTACTACGAGAGCGTTGACAACAGCAGCTTTGCTGCCAACGGTGGTATCTACAACCGAATTGGCCGTGGATACCCCGATGTCTCTGCAGTTGGAGACAACATTGTCATCTTCAACACCGGACTTCCCCAGTCCATCGGTGGTACCTCTGCGTCCGCTCCTGTATTTGCGGCAATCTTGACCCGTATCAACGAGGAGCGTCTCGCAGTTGGTAAATCCACAGTCGGTTTCGTCAACCCTGTTCTCTACGAGCACCCTGAAGCTTTCTTCGACGTCACTAAGGGCAATAATCCTGGCTGTGATACGGATGGGTTTGAGGCTGCTGAGGGTTGGGATCCCGTCACTGGCCTGGGTACTCCCAACTACCCGGCTTTGTTGGATGTCTTTATGAAGAAGGATTAACTTCATGTATCTGAATCTCATGACATGCATTCTATGATCGAAGGGACACAGCTCGCTGCATATACACAGTACAGCATAATAAACATCATAATCCCTCTTATAGTGATAGTTCTCCTTAATTTCGTAGTTCGGCTTTTCGTAAGGCTCCAGTGTATAATAGTATTGGTCGCATCTCTTGCCCGTTTATCATCAACGGTATCATCCCATCTGTGTAAATTATTCAACTCTTGATTTCATGCACCAGACCGATAAATGCATGGATTAGTCCAATAGGAATCAAAGGATGGTTGGAGGTGGGTCTTATTTGGTGATTCCTGTTGGCCTTTCTTCAAGAATCATATTTTGTTTTGTTTGAATCATCTTAATCCGGAATGATGTTTTATTTATCTTTGAAAGCTCTCTCATGATATTGACAAATTTACCGGGTCCATAAATGCTTCATTGACCTCGTCACAATAGGTTGGCCAGGAATCCATATTGATCAAATCCGCCCATGACCACAACGAATCTCCTCCCAACCCCCCAAAGATTGTCTCTTCATCTTGTGTTGAAGGCCAGCAAGATAAAGGCAAATTATTCTGTTGGTCCTGACTCTGGACTACCGGACCTGAGGGTTGACCAATATTTAGAGTCTGGACAAGCGTGTCCACTTTACCGCATAAATGGCGAGTCAGGCTTGCCGCTCGAACTGCAAGGGAGTTTTCATTATCTGCCGAGTCGAGAATTTCCAAAGCGAAATCGAGGAATCTTTTGGCTCGTGAACATCGATGACAGTATGGGTATGCGAGCATGAAGCCGATAATGGTGATGACTGCATTCCAGACGTACTGGTATATCTCACGAAGACCATTGAGAACTTCATGTGTCGTCAATTTTTGATGAGAAATTTCTATGATTGCCATGGCATGATTGAGAGCAGTCGCAGCATGGGCGTCAGCCTTGGGGTTGGATCTGGGTGTCAGGGGGTAATTGGGAAATTGGATAAAGACACGATGGAGACTCATTATGACATGGTGGTATTGCAGTCTCAACATGGTAATTAGAAGAATTTCCATCTCCGAATTCGAATTCTCTATGGGCTCGGTTTCAACTCTGATCTCTTGTTGACCATCGGATACATCTGGTATATCGAGTTGGATATGGGCCAGCAATGGCTCATTTCGAATTTCATCACACCATCTCTGGAGATGAAGCAAATTTTCCGAAAGATTTTGAGCTCTTGAATCAATATTTTTTGATCCGGGCTCTTGTTCAAAGCGATCCATAGCTTCATTCACGAGCAGAGCCGCGGCTGTGAGGCCAATTGACTCGCTGTGACATAGTAAGCCATTAGATATCTTCCTATCTTCTGGTTCTCGGGTCGGTCTTAGACAAATCAATTCTTTCAAATTATTTGTAACTGGTTTGCCAATGTGCCTCGAGCATCGAAAGTCAAGATGAATCAAAGTCCACCAAATGCGTCGAAAATGCTGGCATTCGCGATATCCGCCTGTTCTCGAGTCCATATAATTGAGTGTTTGGCTGATCCGAAGGGCTAGGCCGACCATATTATATGCTGCCTGTTGCTGTCCAGCATCTAATAAATACGAGACGAGGTAGCAGTAGCACTGCATAACAGATAAAGATGGGCTTGCGAATGTAGAGAGTTGCGTAATGGCAGAGAGACATCGGTGGAAATAAGGCATCCCGATGTCTCGCTCGCTCCGCTCAAATTGGGACCATTTAAAACCAACTAGCCTTTTGTGGAGACTAGTATGGTAGATTTGTTGCAAAGAGAAAGCAATTATGGCATCCAGTAGAGGCGATGGTACCGCATGAGGCCCTCCGTCGGAGCTTATGTCTTTCCTTGCAACAATTGGCATTTGTGGTAAGAAACGAGACCAAAATATTTGCAGCAATCGTTCGGTCTGTGTAGCAGATAAATCGCAATTCATAGAATTCGTTTCCTGTGGAATACTGGACGAGAAAGGCGAGATTTGCTCTGGTGATGTGTGCGTGCCAGATGGTGTTGCGCCTGGAGAAAGCTCGGAAACCCCCGAGCAGAAAGCATTGATTCGAGAAATAAATCCCAGCATGGAATCTGTCTTATGCGATGTCCATGCCAAGTTCTCTTCCGGCGAGGGTGTCGGGGGTACATGTTCCTCATCTCGAGGCGAAGAATCAACCGCTGCTGTGACGGGACCTGAACATGATCTTCTTAGCGATTGATCGTTTCTTCTATTGTGATTCCGTATTGCCTCTTTTCTCCGAGGGGCTTTTGACTGATCAGATCGATGGCAAGTAATATTATTAGCCACGCATTGAGGACAAGGCGTTGTCGTCTCACACCGAACTCGATGCTTGCGACAAAAATCACAAGCCTGATTGATCTTTCGGCGCCGCGAAGTCAATTCCCTCCGTCCTGACGGTGGAAATGCAGATTCGGGCATTCTCGATTATTTTAGCCAGTGAGAGGTCCCGGAGGAAGAAAAGTGATGAAGTGAAGAAGCAAAATAGTGTTGAGTTCTGTAGCCAATCGGAGATTCCGGAAAAACTGCGGCTGAGTAATTCCGGGGGAAATTGTATACTTCGACAAATCCAGCAATATAAGAGTTGAAAATATCTTCAGATAAATGGATGTATTCTTGATCTCTCAATTAAATCACTAGAGCTTCTCTACGCTTCTCAATGGCGCAACAAACTGTCTTCCGATTTCCCACCAGAAATGTCTTTGACGATTTGACTTCTTACCAAGAAGCCATTCCTACACTTTCTCGCGATGAGGTTCTGATTAAGGTCCGGGCCATCTCGCTCAATTCAAGGGATTGTCAAATTGCTACTTCGAAATATCCTTTCGCCATCAAAGACCGAGTGATTCCTGGCTCGGATGCAGCTGGTGATATTGTCGATGTTGGCGCTGGGGTACGTGATTTCGCCAAGGGAGACCGAGTTGTTGTATCCTTCGATAATACTCGACTCTATGGTCCGGCCAAGGATGTTGTCTCTGGACAAGGTGGTGGAGTGGATGGTGTGATGGCTCAGTATATCGCTCGTTCAGCATCGGCAGTCACTAAGATTCCTGCCAACTCGCCTCAATCATACAGCGAATTGGCATCGCTAGTCTGTACCGGAGTGACTGCTTGGAACTCCCTGTATGGAATCAAACCTCTGATTGCAGGTCAATCAGTTCTTGTGCAAGGTAGGCTTGAGATTATTTCCCAAAATTGAGTCTCATACTGAACGAGGATACCATAAAGGCACTGGAGGCACATCCATGACGGCTCTTGTTCTAGCCAAGGCGGCTGGTGCGACTACGATAGTCACCTCTTCTAGCGACGAAAAGCTTCAGGAAGTCAAAGAAATGTTCAACCCCGACTTCTGCATCAACTACACGAAGACTCCAGACTGGGCCGCCGAGGTCGTCAAGCTGACTGGAGGGAAGGGGGTGGATCATATCTTGGAAATCGGTGGAGTTGGAACCATTGAACAAAGTCTTGCTGCAATTGCTCAAGGAGGTGTGATCGGTATCATTGGATATCTGGCTCAGTACGATCCTGCGCGCATCCCTAATGTTTTGTTGCTCGCTCTCGGTAAGGAGGCTGTCCTTCGTGGTATTCAGATTGGGCCGAAGTGTATGCTGGATGATCTGGTGACTCTTGTGTCGAGACAAAAGTTGAGGTTTCACATCGAAAAGGAGTTTGCTTTTACTCGGGAGGATATTGTATCCGCTTATAATGCTCTTGCTTCTGGCAAGCATATTGGAAAAATCTGCATTGTGGTTGAGTGATTGCATCTATATTCCGAATCTTGGAGGTGTGAACTGCCAGGCCAGCCAGCTATTTCATTCGGCCTTCATTCAAGGAACGGTATGCTCAGTTAGTGTTTATCAGGAATTTATCTTTTCGTGTACAGAAGAATGTAGTACAATCTCCTTGGAAGAATGAATCGCGCTAGGAAATATCTTCTAGTAGCGTAGGTGGATAGTGTGCTTGTTGACTCAACGAAAGTATTTCTACCAAGTTTCCGGGGTAAATATTTCGGTCAACTATACTGATAAGATTTTAAACATTGTATGTATGCTAGACCTAACTTAGAACATCCCATTTCCGTTCGGTCACGCCTTAAACCTGCTAGTCACAATTGATTCAGTCGTAGTAACCTAACTCTCCCTCTAACTCGCCTCTCGGCCATGAATTTGAGCAGTTGCCAATATCTGCTTCTCGTACTTAGAATGCCCACTGTTTTAACCAATTCATCATCAAGTCGGTCGTTATTGGAGTGAGAGATCTCATTGTCGCACTTGCTGCCTTCTCTTTCTCCAGGGATAGAGGAACAGACAGGGCGCCTTCTCCCTCAATAAGACTCCGGTAGAACTCGAGGAGATTCAAGGCAGGCTTGTTGGCGAGATCCTCATCTGTTGGGCTCGCAATAAGTTCTAGTTCCTCGATCCACTGCTTCATTCCCACAACCTGGACTGCATAGAAAGTATGGATTGGCCCCAAAAGGCACTTCCATGTTGTTGGCGTGGGTTGACTAGATGAAAAACAGCAAGGCGACTTTCGAATTGTGTTTTTCGGCGAGTGTGGACAATTTCCAGTAGAGTCCTGGAAAGCAAATCCTGTGATCATTGAAAATTAAGAGTTGATTAGCAAATGGCTATCTTTATGGTTAGATTTCGGATGCATCGTACCACCGGCACCCAATCAACTGGAAATGCCCCCAGAGTCGATGGGATCTTCCCAAGAGCCTTCGAAGTAGCGATAAGAGCAGGTAGCCATTCTTGGGTATTCCAATATCCAGTCTCTGTGGAGGGACCTGCGATTTGTCCAAGACGATGGATGCTAATCGGAACATCAGATTTTTTGCTTTATTATGATGGTATTCGCCCTTCATCTCTCCTTTTTTTGAACATACATGCAATGAAAATCTATTTCAAGTATACAGGCTTGCCTTATTTGATATACTAGCTCTTTTTTCCCGACACATCTGTCCCAACTATCTTGCACAAACGTGCCGCGCGCCTGCGTGCCCTAACTGACAACCAATATCTCACGGCTCCATCAGAGACTGATGGTTAATGTGACATCAACTCCATTCTTCATGGTACACTTGTTATACCCTGGAAAATTAATGCCTTCGATCCAGCAATCATGTTCACAACCGTGTATACAGCCTTGGTATACGCCATCTTTTACTCATTCGTCGAGGTATTTCCGCTGGTATATCAAGGGGTATATAATATGGACGCCGCACACATGGGTCTCATCTTTCTAGCAGCAATAATCGCCGTTCTTATTGCCATGCCATTTTACTATATTTTCATACATCAGCATATTGCCAAACCAATTCGAAATGGAAGTATCCCTCCTCCAGAACAAAGATTGATCCCAGCCTTATTCATCTCTCTTTTTGTTCCGGCAGGAATGTTCATTTTCACATGGACTTCTCGGGCTCAATTCCATTGGGCTGTGCCTAGTGTGGGCCTCATTCTCATCATGATGGGCGTGATCACACTACTACAGTGTATGTTTGGCTACATGGCCGTCGCGTACCCTAGTCATTCAGCCAGTTTGTTTGCCATGAATGATTTCGCAAGGTCGACACTAGCCTTTGCCGCGGCTTTGTGGTCCGGGCCGCTGTATAGAAATCTTGGAGTCGCAAAGGGGACCAATTTAATAGGGGCTTTGACGCTCCCTTGTGTTTTCGGGATATTTGCTTTGTACTTTTTTGGGGCGGAGTTGAGAAGGCGAAGTCGTTTTAGTGGGTAATCTTCATGGGATATTATTGCCGTGGCTAAAGGCTTCGCTTTAATAGAAAATCAAACTCTCGAATAAGCGCAGTGAGAGTTCACATTCGTCAAAATATGTTTGTCCCCTGACGAAGATAGTCAGATAGACTCGAATTGCCGAATCAGACAGCTGGACCAGTTACCATGGTTTCGTCTAGGTGTAGTGAGTGTAGGTAGATTTGTCACAATATGAAAATATGTAGATGTCGCATATCTAGTTGGATTAATAGATATTTAACAAGGTTGTTGAGATATACATACCCATTTGAACATGTACATTTTGATGGGGATGTGGGCCGGATAGCTGGGATCACATCGAGTATGATGAACCACAGTTGAGCCCGCCCTGTCCAACTTCAACCATGATTCTCGTCCTGATTTTTACTGCAGAGAGTGAAATCAAAGACAGACACATCTACAGTATAAGTATAGTACGAACACCAAGATCTTATTCGGGCCGAAGAGCTATTTCTGTAGAGATACCGAGCGGGTATACCGAAAAACAGTATTACACTAGCCTATATTGACTATTTTCTTTTCTGGAATGAACGAATGATTGGCTATATCACTAATTTATCAATCAGGATGTCCGCCCTAAAATTATCCTCATCACGCTCTCATACATTCAAATGACGTTTTTCGGCTCGGAAATTGTATCGTTGCCCGGTGAACACGGAGAAAGTGCGAATTCCGGAACGATCGAGCCGACGGGACCGGCAGAACTCCGTGCAGAAAATATTTCCAGGGAAGTTCCAAGCGTCGCTCAATGGTTAAAATTGCTGGAACGGGAGTACGGAACAGAAAAAGCCACCTGTCATCGTGTGTCTATCAGGGGTGTTCTATACCAAATCGAGTGCCCGACAGGGTTCTGGGGGAGCTTCATGGGGAATTGTGGGCAACTAAGCGCCGAGCAATCACCATTCAATCGTAGGGAAAATCCGTCGGCCCCTCGCGAGGACCCAGTGAGCAGCGAGCAACAAACAGCGAGCCCCGGTTTGGTCGGTCCTCCACTGCCTGTCTTTGTCTAGCGCGTCGGTAAAACATCCGGATAAAACGCGGATAATTTAAGATGGCATGGCACATTAGGTAAGAATATGGGGATTCATACAGGGCAGAAAGGGTGTAAATCGACTGTGATGCGATTACAACGTATATGAAAACGAGAAGGAGTGAAATCGCAAGGGGATATAGGCATCTTAGGGCTGCGGGGAGTATCTTTTCCACCAGAGAACAAGCAGTATACAGTACATCAACGCCGAGTCCAGATCTTAGCTTGCATGACCTGGACGCCATGTCCCCCCGCCGATCCCCTCGGTGGAGTCTGCTCCGAGCAACAAAAAGAGGAGAGAAGGAGGGGCAGCGTGGGATGGCGAGACGATGATGCATGTTCCTTGGAACCCCCCGCCACGGAGAGACACGTCGACGAGTATTGGGAACTTATATTAGTAGATGCCCTTGCCCCTCTCTCCCAGCGTTTGATTTTCTCTCTTCTCTTTTCTTCTCTGTCGATTATCTCTTCGTTTTAAACCTAGATTATACCTAACATTTTCAACATGTCTCTCGGAAAGAAGGTCACTCTCAACACCGGTGCTCAGATCCCGTTAGTTTTACCCGTCATAATCAACCCCCAACTGCATCTCAATCATTGCAGAATTGGCCTTTGCTAATATGTGCATATGTATAGCCAGCTGGGATTCGGTACTTGGCAATCTGCCCCCGGTCAGGTTGGTGAGGCCGTTTACGAGGCCCTGAAGGCCGGTTACCGCCACCTGGTATGTTGATAAATCTCCCCGCGTTTTTATGGGAAATATTTTAGGAAAATCAGGGCGCTAACGTGCTGCAGGATCTTGCCACTATGTATGCCACTCCAATTGGTCCAGCATGATCTCTCCAAACCGCGTATCTCGGAATTAACCCTTTCCCTCTATAGCTACCAGAACCAGAAGGAGGTTGCTGCTGGTATTAAGCGCGCCTACCAGGATGTTCCTGGACTGAAGCGTGAGGATCTTTTCATTGTAGGTTTCTCTCTGGCAGCGCACGCTTTGCAATTATCCCACAATGTGCTAAACCTTTTGGCAATATAGACCTCCAAGCTGTGGAACTCCCAGCACCGCCCTGAGGTCGTCGAGGCCTCTCTGGATGCCTGCTTGGCCGAGCTTGAGCTCGACTACCTTGATCTCTACCTTGTTCACTGGCCCGTTGCTTTCCAGAAGGGCGAGTCCTACTTCCCTCTGGTTGAGGGCAGCAATGTCGAGGGTGGTGACGTTATAATTGATGATGGTGTCTCCATTGTCGATACCTGGAAGGGTAAGAGGGTTCTTCTTTTCCCGGATCCCCTCGGCCTGATAGTTTGCTAACTCCATTTTCTTTTATACAGCCATGACCAAGCTCCCCAAGAGCAAGGCTCGCGCCGTCGGTGTCTCCAACCACACTATCCCTCACGTTCGTTCGCCCATGATTCGCGAGATTGTATGAATAGTTATACTGACAACATCCTAGCTCGAGGCTATCATTAACGGCACTGGCGTTGTCCCCGCTGCCAACCAGATCGAGCGTCACCCCGTTCTCCAGAGCAACGATCTGATCGAATACTGCCAGAAGAAGAACATCCACATAACCGCTTACTCCGTACGCTTCACATCCTCCCGTCTGCTTGCTCGATCAAAGACTAATATTGTGTGCACTAGGCCTTCGGTAACAACATGCTTAACATCCCCCTTCTGATCACTCGCCCCGAGGTTAAGGAGGTCGCCGAGGCTGTCGCCAAGCGCACCGGCACTGAGGTCACTGGCGCCCACGTTATTCTCGCCTGGTCCCAAGTCGGCGGTCACAGTGTCATCCCCAAGTCGGTGACTCCCTCGCGCATTCGTGACAACTTCAAGGAGATCGAGCTCACTGCCGAGGAGGTTGCCAAGGTCAGCAGCCTGGGTGAAGGCGCCAAGCGCCGTCGTTACAACACTCCTTACGCTGCCAACAAGCCTCGCTGGAACATCAACATCTTCGGTGAAGATGAGGAGAAGCCCGCTGAGCACAAGGTCATCCTGTAAAAGTTTGAATATCCCGTTGGTTAGATAAATAGGCAATGAATAATGAGAAATGTATATTCCATATGCACCTTGAGCTTTATAGTACTTAACGTAGTAGTTATAGTCAAATCCACCAATGTTGTAGAATGAAAACGAAGTAAATATATTATAGTGTAGCAAGGGCTACTAGCCCTTGCTACACTCGTTGATATACTTTCTGGATACTACACATGGATGATAATACAAGTACGATTTGACATTGATCAACTTCAATATCCCGAAAGCTCCTTTAAGTTGAAATTCATGACTGCCAGTGGGTATATGAGATAAGAAAAGAAATTCGTAGAAAGGCCATCCGCCTGGTTTCTCAATATCAAGCCTCGGAATGAATAGGTCGTTGATGTGATCCAACCACTGGACCTGCATCCATCTCATGATATACGGTTGCCGGTGACATTGGGCTTGACGCTTCATATATCGAGCGGCCATCAAGCTGTGCAGCCTGTGGACCAACCGGCTTTCGTGGTAACGGAGGCTTCAATTCGCGAACGGGAATAACTTGTTGCTGGGTCGATGGCTTTTCCTCCGTTATATCTGAAGACAGGACGTCCGAAGGAGGTGGTGATTCAGAAGGTGTCGATTGTTTCCTAGCCCTCTGCTGTCGTCGTCGTCGGAGTACAAACCAGACCACGACGAGAATGAGTATAACCACCACAACAACAGCGATGGCGATACCAGCCTTGGCTCCTGCACTGAGAGAATTGCTCGAGCCGGATGAGCATGAATATGATCCCGTGAAGACACCTTCCGATTTAAGTGCGTCCAATGCGCTGCAGGACATGGAACTACTGCCTCGGATTGTAGTTTGACCTTTGACTTGGTCTAGAGATGGTAAGAGAACACTATATGAATGAGTCAATGTGGCCATCTCATGCTGAAGCACGTTCGCATACCTCGAGAAAGATCCGGTTAATCTCAAATCACCATCCACTTCGTTGAGCTGAGAAAACATCAAGTTCTTCAGGTTCGAATTTCCGGTGATGGAAATGGATGAAGCTTTGTCGAGGGAGTTAAAGGTAATATGGCTCAGCGAATCCACGTTGTCTATTATCAGACCACCTTGTAGCGTTTCCAATTTCGGAAGCACAAGGTTATTGATACTCGATCCGCTCTCCACTGAAAAGGAACCCTTGATCTCCTCGATATTGCTCAAAGTGATGGTTCCACTGGCCGAGGTTGAAATTGTGACACTACCCTCTATAGTCTCACAATTGGTCAGGTTGTTTACATCGTTCTGACTATTGATGGTGACACTGCTTTTGCCTGAGCTTGTCAGCACGTTTGCAGCTCAGAATGGAAATCAAAATAAAAATAACAAACAACGTTAGTGGGTCCAAAGAAGTATCTTACAAGAATTGTCATCGGCAATTACCGACGCTGTCTGCCAAAGCACGGCGAACAGCAAATATGAAGGGGAAATCATCCCCAAAAGATTGAAACCTTTCTTTGACTGCAAGGGATAAATTCAGAACTCTTTCGAGGAGGGGAAATAGCAGGGCTACCAACATTATAAACGGCACTATCCCAGCCATGATGGCATGGTGCAGCCTGGGCCAATCTCCGCTGCTCCACCAAGGACATCTGCAGGAATTCGATCGATTGGCCGTGCAAAAAAGGGCACTGCCCACTTCTCCACAGCGATCGAGCTGTTTACTCGATGGTTTTCTGGACATTTAAATTCTCCGAGAGTTTGATGCTTCTCAGGATTGCTTCTACTTATTTATGCTTTAGCGATTCCCTCCAGAATTAAGGATAAGAAAAAAATTCAGTACTTAAGAGAATGAACAACAAATATAGTCAAATGATATAAGGTATCACACTGCATACATTGAATTATATATCCACCTTTCTATTTTTGCATATTCAAGTTGAATGAGCAGGCAGCAGAATTGCCGAGCTGCTAGACTTCTTGGAGGTTTCTTGGATCGACTGGGATTAGAAGGCCCACGAGAGGGGGAGACGCCGACATCCGGTTTTGGTTTTCCATTCTCTAATTTGACTGGCCTGGAGTGTCGTAAATCTTATACCTCAAAGATAATCTCCAATCTTTTCGTCGATGCTATTCTTCCTTATTTTCCCTTATGAATTTGTATACTTCCTTGCCAAGACTTTGACTCAGCAAGGTACCCATGTTGGTGCCCCAGGTGTCAAGATGAGTCAGCGTATGCGGGGAAGCCGCGGAGAATCGACTTGGAACTTATACAAAACAATGCTGGAACGTTCAATTCACAGGCCCCCGTCCCTATGAGAGTGGGCAAAGGCTGTGAAAGGTGTCGACATCGCCATATTCGCTGTGTGGTTTCACCTGGTGCCTCTGCGTGTGCATCTTGTACCCGGCTGGGCCGGGTCTGCCATCTTGACCCCCGCTTTCGGTTCAAGACCGTGCACCATGTATATCAGAAAAGCAATGGCACCGCTGCACGATATGATCTGGTTTGGGATGATGAGCAGGTATGGGTAGATGTTGAGCAGCCAGGTAAGACAGACCTTTTTCAAAATACTTCAGATTCTCGTTTTCCATTGACTAAAAACTTGTGCAGTGTCATTTGTCCATGAACTATGCGACGGATCGAAAGCAGACAGTGAGACTCAACAAGCGCCATCTTCCAACGGAAACGAGCCTGTGGCTATCTTCAGTTCATTGCCGGGTCAGCCTGATCCGATAAATGCTAAATCACCAGTCGGGGAAGACACATTGATACAGCAGGGCCACCAACCACTTCCCCAATTATCACTCAGCAATCTCGCAAGCAATCAGTCTAGCAGTCCATGTTCACTTCCATCCGATGATCCTCCCAGCTTGTCGCTGCGAGAAGCATCTCTAATGCGATGCTTCATCCAAAAAATCGCGCCATGGGTATGTCTTCCAGCTCTGTTTGTCTTGTTGGCAAGGAAATTCCTTGATCTAACCCCTCGTAGGCAGATATTTGTGATCCCCAATCCCATTTCAGTACTGTCGTCCCACGAAGAGCCTTGCAAGTTCCAATGGTTCTCAAGGCAGTTCTCTCCCTTGCAGCGCGCCACGATGCGATTCTGACCGGCCAGAATGACTGGGAAGCCTCCACTTATCATGGACAGTGCTTAGAGTTACTCATTCCGGCCTTGGATCGGCTGGAGCAGGACTCTGATGAGAACCTACTGATTACGGTTGTGATTCTTCGGATTTATGAAGAACTTGAAAACAGTCAAGACCAAAGATTTCACCTTTTGGGATCCAACCGACTCATCAACCATATGTCACGATCGGCGTCGTCACGAGGAATTGCAGAGGCCGTTAGCTGGCAGTTCTTGCGCCAGGCGATCTACTCCTCTATTGTGCAGTATCAACATCTTCAACTTGATCTTTGCAATTATGAGCGATCATCAATGTTCCAGCGAGAAGATGACGCTGCCTTTGCAAATATGGTCATTTTTCACTGTGCACACATCATTCAATTGTGTCGGGTTCTACCCCAGGATACTGTTGACGAGCAGTCCTGGAGTCAAATGGCAGATGCGGTCGATGTGTGGTATCACCAGAAACCACTTACTTGGCAGCC
>Ga0102593_1000250_pt1 | contig 120739 bp, 108 predicted proteins | sample AraplaCol_mMS_r2_2_FD_76862 | JGI IMG/M metagenome (GOLD analysis project Ga0102593, IMG submission 76862) | Arabidopsis root microbial communities from North Carolina, USA - plate scrape MF_Col_mMS_r2 (SPADES assembly) (version 2) | ecosystem: Host-associated > Plants > Roots > Endosphere...
CATTGTCGTTATAGGGCGAGATTTCCTGATAGCTGTATCCGCGCACGGAACCGCCGCCGCCGGCAAAGAAGCGCTGCGTGGCGGGAATATCCCCAATGCTATCGCCGCCGATCAGGACGCCGGCGGCAACCTTGCCGGCAAGCACCACGCCGTCCTCCTGGCCGAACGGCAGGTAGCCGGAGATCGAGCCCTCGAATGCCGCATAGGGCGTGGCGTTGAAGATTTCGTAGCCGGGCTTTGCCGAGAATGTCGCGCGATAACCCTCCGTCGGGTTGAACTTGTCGTCACGTGCGTCGCGATCATATTGGATCGGCAGGGTGAAGGTCAGATAGTCGTTCTCGCCGAAGGCGTCATCGTCGCGCTCCCAACTGACCTCACCGCTGGCCGAGACCGTGTCCCGGTCGGTCAGCTCGTAGGAAAGGCCGAGCGAGGCGGTGACGAGCGTCGCGTTATAGGCATCCGGATTTTCGGTCTTGGCGACGATGCCCGCCTTCAGGGTGGCGGCGGGAAAGAAGGCGCCGGGCTTGGTGAAGAGGATGCCGGCGGAATAGTCGAGGCTGCCGACATCCGTCGTTTCGCCAAGCCGCGAGACCGCTCCCTCGATCCTCAGCGTTTCGGCTTCGCCGAACAGGTTGCGGTGGCCCCAATAGCCCTGAATGCCGAAGCCGTCGGTGGTGGAATATTGCGCGCCGACGCCGAAGTAGCGCCTCTTGCCTTCCGAAACCTCGATCGTCATCGGCAAGGTGCCATCCGGCGCCAGCGCATCCCCTTCGTGAATGGTGACGCTCGAAAAGACGCCGAGGGCGCGAAGCCGCTCGCCGGCTTTCTTCAGCGCTTCCGGGGAGTAGGCTTCGCCCTTGTTCAGCCGGGAATAGCGCTGGATGAAACCTGGCCTGACGGTCTTCTCGCCGGTGACGCCGACATCGCCGATCGGGGCGATGGGACCGCCCTCGGCAGCAAGGACGATATCGACGGTGTCGCTGTTATGATCGGCGACGACCTTGCGTTCGGTCAATTTGGCGAAGGGCCGGCCTTCGCTCTTCAATTGTTCGACGATCTTGTCGCCGGCCTTGATGATCGCCAGCGAGCCGGCTTGCGCGCCCGGGGCGAGGTCGTAATCGGCGGGATTATGGTTTGCGGCATCGCCGCCGAACTGTACCTCCCTGACCTTGAAAACAGGGCCGGGAGCAATGTCGACGGTGACGGGGATCGGCCCTGACCGGTCGAATGTCGGATTGGGCGGCAGGTCGTCGATATTCTTGCCGTCGATGGTGATCGTCACCAGGCCGCCATAACGGGCCTTTTCATACAGGGCGGCGATCAGCCGCTCACGGTCGTCACGCGCCTTGACGACGATGCCGAGATCGCCGGAAACCGGCTGCTTCTGGTCACTGAGGAGACGGGAACTGTTTTCCAGCGCTTCTTTCAGGTCGGGATCGGCGGTATCGGCCCTGAGGTCGACGTGGTAGCGCACCGGATCGGGCACCTGTTCGCCTTCGTCTTCTTCTTTGCCGAAAATGGTGATGCCGAAAAGCTTGAAGGCATAAGCGTCGCCGATCAGGACCGGTGAGAACGCAGCTGCCGCTGCGACTACCATCATGGTGCCTGTTCGCCGATACGCAGTACCTGTTTTCGGGCCTGTCCCTCTGATCCGCATCCGCCGCTTTTGGTTGTGTCTACATTGAAGCTTCGTTGCCCAGCCATGAACAGCTTAGCGACAAAATCGCGCGGGGTGTACCATTTTAAATTGCCAACGCGCTAATTTAGCACAAAAAATCCCGGACGTGTGTCCGGGATTTCCTGAATTTGCCGATTTCCAAGCGCTCTCAGCGCGGGCAACTATCGATGTAGCGGCGGCCGTAGCGGTCGCGATAGTAGCACTGGCCAGGCTGTTCCGCGACGCTGCCGATGAGGGCGCCGGACACGCCGCCGATAGCGGCGCCGACTGCCGCGCCACGGACGTTGCCGGTGACTACGCCGCCGATGACGGCACCTGATGCAGCGCCGATGCCGGCGCCTTGCTGCGTCGGCGTGCAGCTTGCGATCGACAGGCCGATCAATGCGAGTATGACAACTTTCTTCATCTTTTTTCTCCGAGGTTGTTGCCCAGCGGGCAAAGGCCGTCCCTTCTTATTTTTTGTCAGGCTAGACCGAAAACTATGTCGGAAGAAAGGGTTGTCCATCCGATGTGCTGATTTTTTTGCGATCAGGCTGGGTCGCCTTTTGCGCGGTCCGCAAACTCGGCTGCGTTCTGCGGCATCAATTTCGTTGATCGCGGCTCGCATATTTTTTATCTGGAATCATTCAAAAATCTGGGCCTTTTGCCGCAGTTGATGTTAAAGCAAAGGGTAAGCATTGACGCGCGGACGTCCAGTCATCAAGAACATCCGCGTGATACTGGAGCATATGATGGATTTCGAAGCGTTTTTCAAAAACGAGCTGGACGGGCTTCGTACCGAGGGCCGTTACCGCGTTTTTGCCGATCTCGAACGTCACCGCGGCAATTTTCCCCGCGCGACGCGTTACACCGTGGATGGCGAAAAGGAAGTCACGGTCTGGTGCTCCAACGACTATCTCGGCATGGGCCAGCATCCGAAGGTGATCGAGGCGATGAAGAACGCCATCGACCACTGTGGCGCGGGTGCGGGAGGCACCCGGAATATTTCTGGCACCAACCACCATCACGTCATGCTCGAGCGTGAGCTTGCCGACCTGCATGGCAAGGAAGCGGCGCTGATCTTTACGTCTGGCTATGTTTCCAACTGGGCAGCCCTTGGCACGCTCGGCGCGAAGATTCCCGGCCTCATCATCTTCTCCGACGCGCTGAACCATGCCTCGATGATCGAGGGCATCCGCTATGCCAAGTGCGACAAGGTGATCTGGAAGCACAATGATGTGGCCGATCTCGAAGCCAAGCTTAAGGCCGCCGATCCGAAGGCGCCGAAGCTGATCGCCTTCGAGAGCGTCTATTCGATGGATGGCGATATCGCCCCGATCAAGGAGATCTGCGATCTCGCCGACAAATATGGGGCGATGACCTATCTCGACGAAGTGCATGGCGTCGGCATGTACGGTCCGCGCGGCGGCGGCATTGCCGAGCGCGAGGGGCTGATGGACCGGCTGACGGTCATCGAAGGCACGCTCGGCAAGGCTTTCGGGGTGATGGGCGGCTATATCGCCGCTTCGACGGCACTTTGCGATTTCATCCGCTCGTTTGCCTCCGGCTTCATCTTCACCACGGCGTTGCCGCCAGCACTTGCCGCCGGCGCCGTCGCCTCGATCCAGCATTTGAAGGTCAGCCAGTTCGAACGCGCCCGCCATCAGGACCGTGTCCGCAAGCTGAGAGCGCTGCTCGACCAGCGCGGGATCCCGCATATGCCCAATCCGAGCCATATCGTGCCGGTGCTGGTCGGCGATGCGGCCAAGTGCAAGTGGATCTCCGACCTGCTGCTCGACAATTGCGGCGTCTACGTCCAGCCGATCAACTATCCCACCGTGCCGAAGAAGACCGAGCGCCTGCGCATCACGCCGACGCCGCTGCATTCCGACGCCGATATCGCCCATCTGGTCGAGGCGCTGCATTCGCTGTGGTCGCGCTGCGCATTGGCGCGGATGGTTGCTTGAGCGAGAGCGCCGGTCGCGCAAGGTCCAACTGTTGCATTTGTGAGCGGGGAACCGTTCCTCGGCGAACCTATTGAACAGTGTTCACAAGCTTGGTCTTTTGATGGGATCAAAGTGGCTATTCTTCTTCCAGCAGAAGCGCTGTAGCCAGGTAGCCCATGCTCATCGTGCTCGCGAAGAGATAAATGAACAGCCCCTGGGCAAGGTACTTCTCAAGTGTACCTGTCATGGAGGTGGAAGACAAAAGCCCGTTCTGCCAAACCACGAACCCCACAGCGCATCCAATTGCAAAGCCCGTGGCCAATCGAGTGAGTATGAAGCTGATCATGCGAGGCATGGCGGCACCTCAGAGCTGACCCGCAATAACGGCCAAGCAACGAGAATGTTCCGGTTACCAAATGATCTCTGTCAACGACAGAGGAGGTTGGCCATGCAAAAAGCGGACGGAACCGAGGGACCGAAGCAGTGCATCTCCTACCTTTCGCAGCCGGCGTTTTTGCGCTTCTCGTTTTGCCTGGGCCGACCAACGCAATATTGGCGATGGCATCTCAGGGTCTGACCGCCGGGCGTGCGATCATGCTGCTTGGTACGGTTGTGTCCGCCTATCTGGCAATTGTCGTTCCGGCTTCCGGCCTGGCCGGTCCCTTTCTCCAAGCGCACCCTGTGGTCGCGCAGAGCGTCAAGCTTGCCTCCGCAACCTGGGTGTTCTACCTCGCGCTGCGGCTCTGGGGCGTTGGATCCAGTCCCGCTGAGATTGTGACAGGACGGCAGTTGGCGATCACGACGCTATTCAATCCCAAGGCGCTGATCATCGGGCTCACGATGATGCCCCCCGCGCAGGAGGCGTCTGGGATAGCCGCCACCGCGACCCTCGCCTTCGTCGTCCTTTTTACATCCTCGATCTGGCTGTCGACAGGCAGAATTGTTCTGGGAAGTGAAAAACAAATGCCGTTGCTAGCTCGGCGATGCGGATCCGCAACCCTGTTGGTGTTCTCGGCCGTGCTGACCCTCAGCGCATTTTAACGGCACCAAGAATACCGCTACCGTCATTGAAGTCTCACACCAGATTGACGAGCCGATCGGCAGTAGCCTGCAGATCGGCTCGACCCCGAACACTACAGTGTTCGTCGATGAACGATCATCGCTTCAATGGGCGGTCGAGGTCCGCCTTCGTGAAATGAGCATACAGCTCGCGCAAGATCTCCATGGGCCTGAAGAAGGTCCCCCTGCTCAAGAGCCTTCATCTTTCTGCAACATTAGACAGCAGGCCTGCTCGTTTAAACGCAATCGCCCGCCCGAAGACGATCAGGCGGCTTCGGCGGAGAATCGCTCAAATAGCGGCTTGAGGCGGGGATGACGCGCCGCCTGGGGCGGGTGGATCTCAACCGTTCGACCGGATTTCGTCTCGCGCCGGAGCCATTCGCTGATGGTCTCCGCGCTGGTGTGATCAATGTAATGCAGGTGACTGCCGATGATACTGACTTTACGACCTTCAGGCAGCCCTTCGAGCGTATTAAGTAGCGCTGGCACGTCCTTGCAGGTGACCGCTCCGCGCAGCCGAACATGTATTTCGCCGTTGACTTCGGAATGCCGGATCGCCTGCTTTCGGCGCAAATAGGGAAGCACTTCGAGGATCGACAGCGCAAGTCCGAGCGCCACACCGACCAGCAAGTCCTGCAGGACCACCATCGCCACTGTGACGGCCCAGATTCCAACCGGCATGAGACCATGGTGTTCGAACAGGTGGCGCACATGATGAAGGCTGATCAGCCGCCAGCCGGTGACAATCAGGACAGCGGCGAGCGCCGTCAACGGTATCATTTCCAGAAGATCCGGCAAAAGCGCCACCAGGCCCAGGATCCATAGGCCATGCAATACTGCCGAGATTCGCGTGCGTGCCCCCGCCTGAATATTGGCCGATGACCGGACAATGACACCCGTGATAGGTAATGCACCGAGCAAGCCGCACAGTCCGTTACCGACGCCCTGGGCGAACAGCTCCTTATTGAAGCGCGTGCGTCCGCCGTCATGCATCCGATCGACTGCCGCTGCCGAAAGAAGTGTTTCGGCGCTCGCAATGACGGCAATCATCAGGGTCGCCAAGATGACGCCGGGCTGCACCAAGTTGGCAAAACTCTCAGCGGTCGGCAGCGATATACTCTCAAGGAGTGAGGTAGGCACAGCTACGTGGGCGATTGGGAGGTCGAGCGCGGTGGTCAGAACCGTGGCGGCTGCAACCCCGACAAGCGCCCCTGGAACGAGTGGCAGCGATTTGGGGCGGAATTTCTCCCAGCAGACCATCGCGAGGAGAGCGATGAGACCAACCAGCAGTGCGACGGCCTCGTTGGTCACGCTGGCGCCCGATAGTCTGCCGACGCTCTCGTTGAAGGCGGTGACATTCTCGATGCCTCCCGCCGCCGGCTTTGAGCCCATCAGAACATGGACCTGCCCGAGGATGATCAAAATGCCGATGCCGGCCAACATACCATGAACCACGGCTGGCGAAATTGCTCTGAACCAGGAGCCGATCCGGAGGAAACCCGCTATGATCTGCAGGAGACCGACGACGAGCAGGACCGGCCCCAGCAGGGCAATTCCATACTGGTCGACGAAGCCGAAGACGATGACGGCAAGACCAGCGGCAGGTCCTGAGACCTGAAGAGGCGAGCCCGCCAGAAGCCCGACAACGAGGCCACCTATGATACCGGAGACAAGTCCCATGGCCACGGGTACCCCGGAGGCGACGGCGATGCCCAGGCAGAGCGGAATGGCGACAAGAAAAACGACCAGAGACGAAGCCAGGTCGCGCGAAAATGCAGAGCTGTTTTTCATGATGTCACTATTCCCCGGCAAGCGTTGCAGAAACCCGCGGCATGACATGCGGGTGATTTCGCCCTGTGAAGGCGACTGGCAGCGCCTCACCCTCCTGCACCTCGGTAAAACTTGCCAAAGCCCCGTCATAGACTTGGACCTCGCCCGTCTCGATGTCGAAGAACCAGCCATGCAGGGTGATCTCGTTGGTCGCGAGCTTTGCAGCCACGGACGGATGCGTCTTTAAGTGGTCGAGCTGAACGACGACGTTTTCCATGCCCACCGCACGCACACGTTCGGCTTCGGAAAGGTCGTCGGGATAGGCTTGGCAAACAATCGAAAAGGCGGCGTGACTGTGCCGCAGCCAGGCTGCGACATTCGGCATCGGTTCCAGCATTTCCGGCCGGCACAGCCCTTTCATCGCCCCGCAATCGGAGTGACCACAAACGACAATGTCGCTGACACCTAACGCGAGGATAGCGTATTCGATAGCCGACGAGACGCCACCATTGAGGGTCGAAAAGGGCGGAACAATATTACCTGCATTGCGGCAAACGAAGAGATCGCCGGGACCGGATTGCGTTATCGTTTCCGGCATTACGCGGCTGTCAGCACAAGATATCATCAAGGCATGTGGTTGCTGGCCTTCGCGAGCCAGCTTGCGGTAAAGCGCCGAGTGACCAGGAAACACGGCGCCGCGAAAATTGGAGATACCTTTCAGGAGATCACCCATATTCGGATCCTCTTTCTAGCCGGACGTCGGGTTGGGAGGTTGTCGCTCATCCGGCGGGTTGCAGAAGCGATCTTTTCGCAAGCGCAGATAAAGGCAAAGGAACTCCGAAAAAAAGAGCTCTACATCATATTGCAGCGCAACATTTTTTGAACGAGATGTGATCTGGCTAATTCCAACTCACGTCGCAGGTTATTTGCAAGACGGTTTGCCCTGAGCAAATTGGATTCAAAGCTGCCGCACACGCAGTTCGTCCGGCCGCGACAACCGCATGTTTGTGGAACCAGTGCTTTGGTGCGTACCGGCTCGCCCTGTCGCGACCCGCCGGAATGATTCGGCGAGTGTAATAATGTCTTCCGCCGTTTCAGCAGCGGGTGCCGGAAGGGTATCTCGTGGCGCACGTTCGCCGCTATCTCGCACGATCCAGACTTCGAATATGTGATCGATGAGCCCATCATCATCCGCGCCCATCAGCACGCTGGTGCACCAGCGGGGCGCCGCCAAGGGGCTGAGATACTTCTGGCCAGATCGGCTTTGGTCGCCCGCTGCCCCGCTCGGCCAGGTGGTTGACAAAGTTGGGTCGGAGTCAGACCCATCACGGCGGATATGCGCAGAGAGCCAGGTTAAACAGCGACTGCCTCGTCTAGCTCAACGAATCGCTTTCGACGAAAGATGCCATGGCCATCGGGACTGCTGGTTACACGGCCATGCTGTCTGTGCTGGCAAACCAGACTTGTATAGGTTCCATTCGTGAGAAACGCTGCATGTGGCAAATCTGCATCTTTCTATCCCATGCCGTAACTTAGCCAGCCAAGGAATTGCTTTCCTCCAGCCATGCATTCACTCCGTCCGTTGTCCGTTCGTAGAACCTGCCCGGTCCCACTAATTCCTCAATCCCGGCAAGCCGCATGGCATCTCGTACGGGGTCCCGAACGTGGGAGAATGCGACGGTGACGCCCACGCTCCGAAGGTCCTTGATAAGGACAGAAAGCCCGTCCACTGCAGTCACGTCGATAAAGTTTACCGAGCTGAAGTCGAGCAGCGCGCATCTGACCTCGGGTCGTGCGCTCAGAGCTTCTTTCAACATGCCGGCCATTCGTCCGATGGTCGCGAAGAAAAGGTCACCGCCAGCTCTCCATATCAAGAGCCTGTCAAACGTCCTTGCGTCTGGATGGCGTTCCACATCCCGATAGGCCTCGACCCCTGGGACTTGACCAAGTTCGGCGCTGAGTGGGTGGCTTACGAGATAGATAAGCGTCAGGAGAGATAGCACGACTCCAAGCGCGATGCCCTGTGGCACGCCAAGGATCAACTCACCCGCAATGACAATGAGAACGTTCGCGAAAGACCAGCGACTGCGCAAGAACAGCTGCCGTAAGTAGCTTGGCTTCGACAGATGCAGCATTGCCGCGATGACAACGGCCGCTAGCGCCGGTTGCGGCATCGTCCGGAAAAGCGGGGTCAAGAAAATCAGCGTTAGGAAGCAGAGCGCAGCGGCGACCAGGTTAGCTGCTTGGCTTCGTGCGCCTGCTGCCATTGCCACCGATGTCTTGGAGAGGCTGCCCACTACGAGGAAACCGCCGAAAAGCCCGCTTAACATGTTCGCGGGTCCGTGTGCGATGAGTTCCTGGTTCGGGTCAATCTCGGCGCCGCTTTCCAGTGCGGCCGCCTTGGCCGCCCCAAGAGCTTCCGCGTATCCGACCATCACGATCGCAAGCGCGCCTGGCGCAAGTTGCAACCATATTGCTGGATCAAGGTTTGGCTGGGCCAGACTTGGCAAGCCAGAGGGGATGTGGCCCGCTACATGCACTCCGAAAGCCTCTCCGCCAAGCACGCCGATGGCGATCGTGGCAACGGCCATGACGACGAGAGCTGCCGGTACGAGCGGCACCAGACGGCGAAGCAATAACATCGTAGCGAGCGAAAGCACACCGGTCGCGGCAGGCGCAACATGGACGTCCGGCAGGTGTGCCAAGATGTTGGAGAGCTTGTTGAAAAAATTCCCCGATCCGCCTTCGATACCAAGCAGATGAGGCACTTGGCCGATGATCGTCACGTAGACGAGACCTTCTATGAACCCCCGCATAACCGGCGCAGGAATAAAGCTGGCGATCCACCCCATCCGCATGAAACCAAAGATCAGGAAGAGAAAGCCGATCAGCACCGCCAATGTTGACGTCAGCGAATTGAAATCGGCCGTCCCCTGGGTCGCGATGGCACCAACGGTCAACGCAGAGAGCAAACCGGTCGCCGTATCGGGTCCGACAACAAGCTGGCGTGAGCTACCGAGAAGTGCGTAGGCAAGGAGTGCCGGGACTATCGTGTAAAGGCCCATGATCGGCGGGACACCGACGATACCGGCGTAAGCCATTCCTTCAGGAACCATGACTGCCCAGAGCGCGACACCGGCGAATACATCATGCGACAGCCAGTCATGCTGGTAGCCGCGGACCCAATTTACGATGGGTAGCGCGGAGTGGGCAGTAGGTTTGACACTGGGCTGTACCATAGGTCCTCGCAAGGTTTGGGAGTCTATCGGTTACCAGCCACGACTAGTCGTTGATCAAGGAAGCGACACCACTCTAGCTCCGCTCCTTGGCGATCAAATGGGGATCGAATTCCGCGGTCGTATCTTACTGTAACCTACTTCAAGAACGCGGCCACGGGGGATAGTCATCCTGATCGAAGATCAGCGGCACGCGCATCGTTATATGGAACGGCGATATGCTGCGAGCCTTTCTTCCTCTTGTCGATACCCATTGATGATCGCCAGGGTATTCTGGATGCATTAATCGACTGAAGGGACCGCTGCGGAGGTAGATGCCATGTCGATGAAGCATTGCACGCTGGGGATTGGAAACCGGCCTGTCCGGATATCGGTATGGGGCGGCAACAATGATCATTCTATGGCCCCAGAATTCTTTTCATGGTGGCTCGCTGCATCGAACGTGGCGTCAAGCGATTTGAAAAGGCAACGACGTTATTCATGAACCCGGCGATCACGGACGCTTTCCCCTGAGAGAGCGCTCGAAGGCCGCTTTCGGCGACTGGACGGGGCTTCATTGTCAATAGGCGCAGTATGGGTGAGACCGGAGCCCCGGCAGCTGTATCGAAACCCGTTTCGGTGTGCCCTGGGCAAAGGCTGGTGACGACCACGCCTTGCCGGCGGAGCTCTTCATGCAGGGCTTCTCCAAACGCCAGTACATACGACTTCGTCGCAGCGTAAGCAGCAAAGCTGGGAACCGGCTGAAGCGCAAGGAGACTTGCGACGAGAAGGATCTGGCCCGATCCCCGGGCGGCCATGTCACGTCCGAAAGCATAGCTCAGCTCGGTGAGCGCCGTGATGTTGAGCTGGATCATATCGGTGGTGCGCTCGATCGGTGTTTCGAGAAAATCGCCGTGCAACCCGTATCCGGCATTGTTCACCAGGATGTCGATCTGTAGCGACTTCTCATCCAGGCTGGTTTTCAAACGGGCAGCAGCGCCTGGAGCGGCAAGATCGATTGGCTCGACAACGATATCGACATCATGCTTCCGCCGAAGTTCGGCAGCGAGCTTCTCCATTGGCTCCCTGCGCCGGGCCGCGAGTACGAGATTGACTTTTTGCGCCGCGAGCAGTTCAGCAAATTCGAGGCCAAGGCCACTTGACGCACCGGTGATCAGGGCACGTTTTCCGGGAGCGCCATCAATTTTTTCCACGACGGAGATTTGCGTTCCCGTGTCAGCACTGTGTTGCATTTGTTTTCCTGTCAATTAACTGGACCTGACCCCGATGTTTGTTTCCCTCGGGGTTGATGGCGAATGGAGATATTCGAGCGCTTCACGCATCGATTGCTTTCAGAATAAAGTGGATCTGATCACGCAGACCTTCTTCGGTATCTACGCCGTCTCGGACCCCCTGCTCTATGAGAACAGGGTGGTAGAAGGGCATGAGGGCGTTCATCAGAGATCGGGCGGCCTTCGCCGCATCAACACGAAACGCGCCTGTGTCGATCCCGTCATTTACAATCGCCTCGATGATCGCCACGAGATGCTTATTATGCGCACCGATGATCGCCCAGTTCTGTGCCGTTGCGGCGACAACCAGATCATGAACCGGCTTCTCGTGCAGGAAGGTGTTTTTCCGTTCCCTGTGAAGCTGATTGAAAAGTTCTACCAGCTTCTCGTAAGCCGGCCCCTCCATCTGTGCGATCGAAGCTGCAGACCGCATTGTTTGTCCGATGATGCGACCACAAATCGCCGTGTTGATCGCCGCCCTTGAAGGAAAAAAGCGATATATATTGGCGCTACTCATCCCGAGGTGGGATGCTATGTCGGCAACCGATGTCTTTTTGTACCCGATGCGCCGAAAGTGTTCTTCCGCCACATCGAGAATGCGCTCGCGCCAGAGATCGGTGTGAGTTTCTGTACGGGTGCGGAGGGCTCGTCGGGTTGGGCACAAGATTCCTACTCCGCAGCCAGTGCAATCGGCGGTTCGAGACGCTCAATGGCTTCGTCGTGGCTCTCTTCTTTTGCAGGCTTGATACGGAACCACACCGCGTAAAGGGCTGGAAGGAAGAGCAGTATCATCACGGTACCAGCAGCCGTTCCGCCAATCAGCGTATAGGCCATCGACCCCCAAAACACCGAATGGGTCAAAGGTATGAAGGCCAGGACGGCTGCGAGCGCGGTCAAGATGACAGGACGAGTCCGCTGGACGGTTGCTTCAATGACCGCGTGATAGTCGTCGAGACCTGCAGCCTGGTTTTCCTTGATCTGCTCCGTCAGGATCAGCGTGTTGCGCATGAGGATGCCGGCCAGTCCTATCAAACCGAGAATGGCGTTGAATCCAAAGGGTTGATTGAACAGGAGCAGCGCTGGGACCACGCCTGCAAGTCCAAGAGGCGCGGTCAACATGACCATCGTCATCGTCGAAAGGCTGCGTACCTGGAGGATGATGACAATCAACATGGCCGCGATCATCAACGGGAAGACTTGAACAAGTGCGACATTGGCCTTGAGCGATTCTTCGATGTTGCCGCTCATCTCAATGCGATATCCCACTGGAAGCGATGCGATAAGCGGCTGAAGGGCCTTCATCACCTGCTGGGAGACCTCCGGCGGCTGCGTCGCCTCGTTGATATCGGACCTGATCGTAATGACCGGTGTCCGATCGCGCCGTTTCAGGATCGGTTCCTCGAATCGGATTTCGGAATGCCCGATCTGATCGAGGGGAACCTGGCGACCATTCCGGCTCATCAGCGAAAAGTCGGCAAGGCGTGATGGATCGAGGCGGTTCTCGCCAGCACTGCGTGCGACGACGGGCACGTTGCGGATGTTGTCGCGCACCTGCGTGACAGGGATGCCGCTCAGCAGCAACTGCATCTGCTGGGCTGCCTCGGACGGTGAAAGACCGATCAGATTGAGCCGCTCCTGATCAGGGACAAAGCGCAACACAGGCGTTCGATTGCCCCAATCGCGATTGGCCTGACGGACATCGGGCACAGTTTTCATAATTGCCAGAGCTTGCTCGGAAATCTTATAGAGTTCCTCCTGATCCGGTCCCATGATCCGAAACTCGACTGGGAACGGCGTATAGGGACCGAATACGAGCTGCGTGACGCGTACGGATGCCTCTGGAACAAGGCCGTCAGAGATTGCGGCGCGAAGGCGATGTTTCAGTTCTTCTCGTGCATGCGCATCGGGCGTCAGCACGACAACCTTGGCGAAGGCGGGGTCGGGCAACTCGGGCGCCATGGCAAAGAAGAAGCGGGGAGCGCCCTGCCCTACATAGCTGGTGACGATTTTGGTTTCCGGTTGGGCCTGCAGCCAGTCTTCGACCTTCTCCACCGCGGTCGTCGTGGTTTCGATACTCGTACCTTCAGGCATGCGAACTTCGACGAGAACCTCAGGCCGGTCTGATGTCGGGAAAAACTGTTGTTTTACCCCTCCCATCCCGACGACCGAGACAGCCATCGTCACGACGACCACGGCGCAGGTCATGAACTTATGGCGAACCGCAAACGCGATGAATGAGCGCAAGCGGCGATAGTTCGGCGTATCGTAGATGGCGTGGTGTCCACCTTCCACCGGTTTGATGTCAGGCAGCATCTTCACGCCGAGGTAGGGCGTAAAAGTCACCGCGACGATCCAGGAAACGATCAGGGCAAATCCCACGACCCAGAAGATGTTGCCGGCATATTCACCTGCAGTCGACTTGGCGAAACCAACGGGCATCAGTCCGATGATTGTGACGAGTGTGCCGGACAGCATCGGTGCCGCCGTGTGGCTCCAGGCATAAGCGGCCGCCTTAATGCGATCCATGCCCTCCTCCATCTTCACCACCATGACCTCGATGGCGATGATGGCGTCGTCCACCAGAAGCCCCAGCGCAAGGATGAGTGCGCCAAGCGTGATGCGGTCGAAGAACCGGCCGGTTTCCAGCATGATGAGGAAGACGACGGCGAGCGTCAGCGGCACGGCGAGCGCCACGACAATGCCAACGCGCCAGCCGAGTGCGACAAGGCTCACGAACAGCACGACGCCAAGCGCCATGGCGAACTTCAGCATGAATTCACCGACCGCCTCGTCGATATTGACGGCCTGATCGCTAACTTTTGTAAGGGTCATGCCCAACGGCAGTGTCTGCGCGATCGCGGCGGACCGGGCTTCAAGCGCCTTGCCGAGGTCAAGGCCATTCCAGCCCTGCTGCATTACGGCGCCCAACATCAAAACCGGTTCGCCATTGTGACGGATGACGTAAGTGGCCGGATCCTCATAGCCACGCCGTACATCCGCCAGATCGGAGAGTTTCACCGTTCGTCCACCTGCTACGATCGGCGTGTCGGCAATTGCCTGTACGCTATTATAGGCTCCGTCGAAACGGATGAAGACCTGTGGCCCGCGCGTGTCGATCGAGCCTGCGGGCGTCACCGTGTTCTGTCTCTGCAAGGCTGCGGCAACATCCTGCGCCGATATTCCAAGTGTCGCGAGCTTGGCATAGGAAAATTCGACGAATATCTCTTCGGGGCGCTCCCCGAGGATGTTGATTTTCTTGACGCCCGGAACATGCAGCAGATCCTGGCGGATGACCTCCGCCTGCCGAACGAGGTCCCGCATCGGCATCCCCTTCGCCTTCAATGCGTAAAGGCCGAAGCTCACGTCGGAATATTCATCATTGACAAAGGGACCCATGACGCCGGGCGGAAGATTTCGAGCCTCGTCGCCGAGCTTCTTGCGCGCTTGGTAGAACTCCTCTTCAACTGCGGACGCCGGAGTATTATCCTTGAGTGTGACTGTAAGGAATGCGTAGCCAGGCCGCGTCGTTGTTTCGACGCGGTCATACCAGGTGAGTTCCTGGATACGCTTCTCGAGTGGCTCTGCGACAAGATCCTGCATTTCACGCGCGGTGGCGCCCGGCCAAACTGAGGTTACCGTCAGGGTCTTGATGGTGAAGGAGGGATCCTCGGCGCGGCCCAATTTGACAAAGGCATAGACCCCGGCGGCGGCCAACAGGACAATAAAGAATAATGTAACGGCGCGTTCGCGAACCGCGATGGCGGAAAGATTGAAGCTCATTACTTTGTCACCTCTTGCTGCGCAGCCGTCCTGACGGTCGCGCCATTTTCCAGTAGATGCGCGCCCAGAGCGACAACCTGCTGACCAACCCCTATTCCGGTGACAAATGCCATTTCCTCGCCGATCCGCTTGATCTCGACAGGCTTGAAGTTCACGGTCGATGTGGCCCCGTTGACAACCCACACACCTGTCCGGCTGCCGTCGTCCAGGATGGCACCGACTGGTACGGCGACCTCCGATCGCCGGTTCGCGTCGAATATTTTGATCGTCACCGTCGAACCAAGCGGGGCAGAGGCAGCGGCGCCTTCGAGAACATACCGCGCCTCGTAGGTCCGGGTTTGCAGGTCGGCAGAATCGGAAATCTGTCGCAAAAGGGCTTTTCCACTTAGACCCTCGCCTCCATAGACACTGGCTTGCGCTTCGGATCCTGTCTCGGGCCGCAGGGTTTCCGGTAGCCAGACAACGGCTTCACGTGGCCCCGCCTGCGCCAGTTGAACCACCGTTTGTCCCGCTGACACCACCTGTCCCGGGTCTCCGAGCGTATCGACGACCGTTCCATCCGAGTCTGCAAGAAGAACGCTATAGGAGGCGGCGTTTTCCGCAACCTCGGCGTCCGCTTCAGCCGCGGCAAGCTGTGCCGAGGCCGTATCGAGGGCCGCTTTCGCTTGTTCATAACGCTGCGGGGTGGCGGCCAATCCATTTTTGACCAGCGCCGCATACCGTTTCTCGTCTGCTTGTGCTTGGATCAGGACAGCACGCGCTGCGGTAACCGTATTGCGCTTCGCCGTCAGAGCAAGCTGAAGATCGGTTTCATCGATGCGCATCAGAGCCTGGCCTTGCTTGACCTGCTGGCCCACATCGACCATCCGCTGAACGATCTTGCCCGGAACCCGAAAGCCCAGATTGCTCTGTACTCGCGAAGCAACCGTGCCGGTAAAAGATCGCTCTGCCGTTTCAGTCCTTGTCGCCTCTGCCACCCTGACCAGTGGCGAGGCAGTCCTTGGGTCCGCAGCCTCTGCCTCCGACTTAGGGGTTCCGAAAACCACGAAATAGGCACCGGCACCCGCCGCTGCCGCGAGGCCCACGAGAGTCAGGACATGTTTGCGTTTCATCTTAAGTTCTCTTCTTGACCAGCGATCCGGATGATTTAGATTGCGATCTAAATCTAATTGCGTTATAGATGTCAAATGAAATCTAATCGGAGATCAGTATGAGAGTGAGCCGGGCACAGGCCGAGGAGAACCGGGAAACGGTGATCAACGTCGCAAGCCGTCTGTTTCGAGAGCACGGCTTCGACGGTATTGGTCTCAAAGATCTGATGAAGGGGGCGGGCCTTACACAAGGTGGGTTCTATAAGCAGTTCTCGTCCAAGGACGATCTTGCAGCCCAGGCGTCCAGGCGCGCGCTGGAAAGCGCTACACGCAGATGGTCGACGGCGGCTGCGACAAGTTCCGATCCCCTCGAAGCAGTCATGGAGTTCTACCTCTCACCCGGACATCTTGGAGAAAAGGGTGACGGTTGCCCTCTAGTGGCGTTGGGATCGGACGCGGCGCGGCAGAGTGAAGAGGTCAGGCGTCCATTTGAGGATGGTATCCGCGCTCACTTTGAGGTGCTGGATGAGCTGATGGACGACGCCAAGAGCTCAAATCCCAGCGGCAAGGCGATGGCGATACTGTCTCTGATGGTGGGCGCCGTCACGCTGTCGCGCATCTTGCAGGATGAGAATTTGTCGCAAGGCATTCTCGACGCAGCCGCTGGCGAAGTCAGGCGCATTGCGCGCGGTGATGGCAGCGCCTGAAGACTATCGCTGGGTTCGGTGACCTGGTCCGGACGCCAAATATTGGGAAGGGTCTGGACGGTCGCATCGAGATCGACAACAACAGCGTCGACAGGACCATTCGGCCGTTTGCCCTCAACCACAAGAACGCACTTTTGCCGGGCATGACGCGGGAGCGGACAACTGGGCGACCATCGCCTCGCTCATCGAGACGAGCAACTTAAATGACGTCGATCCGCTTGCGTATTTAACCAGCACCCTCACCGCCATCGCTAAAGGCCATGAGCAAAGGCGGATCGATTGCCTTCTTCCGTGGAGATACTCGACGCTCCATTGCAAAACGTAACCATCATCTTGGCGGACCCGGCGGATATGATCCTCCTACGGTTTTCTGACGCGACTTTTGACATGGTGCCACCTCAGGTTAGTGGGTTGAGGGAGCGATTCATTGCCACGACATCATCATGGGTGGGGCTCGGGCCGAGAGTTGCCATTTTGCTCGTGAGCTGTTCACGTTTCTTGGGTGCTTCACCCTTTACCGCCGCATTGAGTGCCCTGCGCATGGCGACTGCATCGTAATCGCAGCAATAGCCAGGCGTCGAGGGTTGCTGCCGCCAGGACTCTTCAAGCGTACCGCCATCAACCGGGTCGAATCCGACCTCGTTCACGATCCCCATAACAAGCTGCTTCGCTGCGTCATCATCTCCGGCGACCGCTACGGCCAGCCGACCGTCCGTCCCTTCAGGTTGACCCAGTTCCGCCAGAGAATGCGCAAGGATGTTGTTGAACGCCTTGATGACGGGACGGCCGATTTGTTTGGAGACCCACACGCTTTCGGCCTCGCCTGCATCAAGGTCGGCAATCTGCGGATCGCGCAGCCCCGGATAGTAGTTGCTGGTATCAACGACCGGCACGCTCGAGGGGACGTCTTTGAAGAGGTTTTTCGGCAGCCTTTCGATAGCGGGAAGCGGGATGGACATGATGACCAAATCCGCTCCGGAGATAGCTCCGTTCGTGTCGGTCGCCGTAGCTCCGATCTCCTCCGCAAAGGGCCGCACAGCGACCGCGCCTTTGGAGTTGGCCACCCTGACCTCATGCCCCGCAGACGCGAGTTTGCGAGCTATGGTGCCGCCGATGTTGCCAATGCCAATTATGCCGATTTTCATGCTGATGCTCCTGTTGTTCTGCACCACAAGATAGTAGATACTGCAGTATCAACAAGAACTGACTGATAAGTGGGTTACCCACCAAAAGGTAAGTATGGCAGCGGATCGTGACTGGAAGTGCGGAGACCCGCAACAGCATCTCAAATGGGCGGAAGCGACTACGGACGCCCTGCGTGTGCTGGAAGGCAAGTGGAAGATCGTGATCATCTGCCAACTGTTCGGAGCGAAAGAGGCTCTTCGCTTTTCCGAACTCGAACGGCGCTGCGCAGGCGTGAACCAGAAGATGCTCATCCAGCAACTGAAGGAACTGGAAAAGGACGGAATCGTGACCCGTACCGTGTATCCTCAGGTGCCGCCGAAGGTGGAATACGAGCTGACCGAGATGGGCAAAGCCCTGGGACCCTCGATGGCCGAACTTATTGACTGGGCCTACATGCGCAGGGAGCGACTGGCGGATCAAAGAGCGACCTGACAACATTGTAGGGTTAGGATGCCGCCTACGCTTACTAGGCGGGGCATGCGTCTTTCTGGCACGAATGGGAATGCCTCTTTGTCAATACATGTATAGACATTGTTCTTGAACGGTGGTTCTATCCTGCAAAAGCAAGGGGATCATCATGGCCAATAAGATGTTCGATCTGGCAGGAAGAGTGGCAGTTGTAACCGGTGCGAGCCGCGGCCTGGGCCAATGGATTGCGCTGGCGCTTGCCGAAGCGGGTGCCGATGTCTGCGTTACGGCACGCGATCAAAATTCGCTGAGCGAAACCAAAGAGAAGATTGAGGCCCTTAACAGGACCTGCATCACGAGCGCCCAGGATGTGACAGACATCTCGTCCATCGACGAGACGCTAAGCAAGTTCGAAAACATCACTGGCGCTGTCGACATCCTTGTCAACAATGCCGGCTACGAACAGACTTCTCCCTCGCTCGAGGTCGATGAACAGATATGGGACAAGATCATCGGCACCAACCTCAAGGGCGCGTTCTTCTGGTCGCAGGCCGCAGCACGCCGGATGTCGCGCCGAGCCCACGGTGGAAGCATAATCAATCTCTGCTCCCTCACGTCCTACGTCGGCATCCCGACCGCTGTGCCCTACGGCTCCTCGAAGTCGGGACTGCTGGGTATGACGCGCGCGCTTTCGGCGGAATGGGCGCCGCTAGGGATCCGCGTGAATGCGGTGGCTCCGGGTTATTTCCGAACGGCGATGACCGAAGGGTTTTATCAGGACAAGGGCTGGTCTGCGAAAATGCTCGACAAGATCCCACAGAAGCGGTTCGGTGATGGTTCCGACATCGGCGGCGCCGTCGTCTTCCTTGCAAGTGGCGCATCGGCCTACATTACTGGCCAATGCATTCCTGTCGACGGCGGCTTTCTGGCATCGATATAGAAACGGAAATTGACGCTTGACAGCACGGGAATGATCATATTGTCTATAGATGTATAGACAACTCTAGACAATAAAACGGGAACGAAGTCTTCGACTTCCTGGGAATTTGCCGGATAACCATATCCGGCATCCTCGCACGAACAGCTTGCAGGGTATTGCCCGGTTGCCACCGACTTGCGGTGCGTCTCCGCATGACCTGTAGGGACGATATATCGTCGCGCCGGCAGGGCGCGGACGACAGCGGCTGTCAGCGCCTCTGTGCGCCAATAAGGGTATGAGCAATGACCGACGTCACCTTTCATGAATATTCCAATCTTGGACCGGATGAGCAGGCGGCACTCTTGCGACGGTCCGAAACAGACATCTCGGGCTTCATCGAGAAGGTGGCACCAATCCTTGAGGCCGTGCGCACCGAGGGTGACCGCGCCGTTGCCCGCTTCGGCCGCGACCTCGACAAGGCAAATATTACAGAAGCAACGATCAAAGCAACGGAGGCGGAATTCGATGCGGCTTTCAAGCTCGTTAGCGAGGATGTGATCGAGGCCATCACCTTCGGCATTGAGAATATTCGCAATTTTCATGAAGAGCAGAAGCCTGAAGCCATGTGGCTGAAGGAGATCAAGCCAGGCGCCTTTGCCGGCGACCGCTTCACCCCGATCAAGTCCGCCGCGCTTTACGTTCCACGCGGCAAAGGTTCGTTTCCGTCGGTCACGATGATGACCTCCGTCCCGGCCGTCGTGGCAGGTGTTCCCAATCTGGCGATCGTCACTCCGCCTGCCCCGGACGGTAGCGTGGACGCCGCAACGCTGGTGGCAGCGCGTCTGGCCGGTGTGGAAACTGTCTACAAGGTAGGAGGCGCTCAGGCAGTCGCAGCTGTTGCCTACGGGACGGAAACGATCAAGCCGGCACTGAAGATCGTTGGACCGGGAAGCCCTTGGGTGGTCGCAGCCAAGCGGAGCCTGTCAGGTATCATCGACACAGGCCTGCCTGCTGGCCCTTCGGAAGCGATCATTTTCGCGGACGACACTGTCCATGGCGGCCTTGCCGCGCTCGATCTGCTGATCGAGGCCGAGCATGGTCCCGACTCTTCCGCCTATCTCGTGACCCATAGCCGCCGCGTGGCCGAGGAGGCCCTCGCCGCGCTGCCGGAGCATTGGGCACGTATGACCGAACAGCGGGTTCAGTTTTCGAGCGCTGTCCTTTCAGGCAAATGCGGTGGGATCATCCTCACCTCCTCGATCGAGGAAAGCTACGATTTCGTCAACGCCTACGCGCCGGAGCATCTCGAAATCCTCTCGCAGGATCCCTTCGCCCATCTCGGAAAGATCACCGAGGCTGCAGAAATCCTCATGGGTCCGCATACGCCTGTCAGCATCGCCAATTTCTGCCTCGGTCCAAATGCCGTGCTGCCGACGAGCCGCTGGGCGCGCACGTTCGGCCCGCTGTCGGTGACCGATTTTGTGAAGCGCAGTTCGATCGGCTACGTGACAGCGGCGGCCTATCCCGAGTTTGCGAAGCGTGCCCACAAGCTGGCGGAATATGAAGGCTTCTCATCCCACGCGCACGCAGTCTCGGCGGTCCGCGACAACTATCTGCCAAAGCGAGGCTGACAGGATGAAGGCGGTTCGGCTTTACGACGCGTTTGATCTCAGGGTCGAGGAAGTCGACAAACCTCTGTCGCCGCCCGCGGGCTACGTGACGATCGACGTTCGCGCCGCGGGCATCTGCGGCTCGGACGTTCACAACTACCGAACCGGTCAATGGATCAGCAGGCGCCCATCCACCGCTGGACACGAGTTTTGCGGGCGCGTTTCCGCGCTTGGTGAGGGTATCGAAGGTCTCGCGATCGGTGACCTCGTCGCAGCTGACTCCCGCTTTTACTGTGGCCAATGCGAAGCATGCAGATCAGGCCGCACCAATATCTGCGAACATCTCGGTTTCGTCGGCGAGGTATGCGACGGAGGATTTGCGGAGCAGGCCCAACTACCCGCTCGTCTGGTTTTCAAACACGAGCCGTCACTTGATCCTGCAGTGGCGGCCATGGCCGAACCTTTGGCTGTCGCCCTTCATGCGATACGACGGCTTAACCCACCCCAAGGCGAGGCGATTCTCCTAGTCGGCTGCGGGACGATAGGCGGTCTCTGCGGTTTGCTGCTTTCACATCTCCACGATGGAAAGTTGTTGTTTGCGGATTTGAATGGCAGCCGTGCCGAGATGGTGGCCGCAATTTGCGGAGGATCGGTGGTCGCACTGGATAAGTCGCAAGCAAGGACTGCACTCGGCGACGCGCGACTGCGTTACGCGGTGGATGCAACGGGAAGTACAAAAGCCATCGCGCAAGGCATCGAACTTCTGGACGGGGGCGGCGTCTTCGCTCTTGTGGGTATTGGTCATGGGAAACTGGATCTGGATCCCAATATCCTCGTCGAGCGTGAGATTTCCCTGATTGGCTGCCATGCCTTTGAAGACGAACTCGCCGATGCCATCGCGCTGTTGCCAAAGCTTCAGCCTGCACTTCTACAATTTAGCGAGGTCCTGAACTCACTCGACGGAATTCCTGATGCGTACCACCGACTGATCGATGGTCGCTCAACCAAAATAAAGACGATCATTCGAATAGCCGACTGATTGAGCACACGCCTCGGCGTGAGACGGAGATAGAAATTGCCCGGCCTTTCAAACACCGCGCTGCCGCTCTACGAAAAGGTCAAGGACTTCGTCCTCGACAATATCGGGAACGGCAACTGGCCACAGAACGAGAAGCTTCCGTCCGAGCACGAGTTGACGTCTTCGCTCGGCGTTTCTCGCATGACGGTCCATCGCGCGCTTCGTGAACTGACCGCCGAAGGCTATCTGCGCAGGGTCCAGGGGGTCGGGACGTTCGTCTCGCCTCCCAAAGCACAGTCGACACTCATCGAGATCAGCAACATCATCAGCGAGATCAAGGCGCGTGGAAGCCAACACCGCGCGGAGGTGATCCTGCTCGAGCGGATCGAGCGGCCGGATCAAATGCTATTGGACGCGTTCGAGTTCAAAAAGCTTTGCCCCGTCGATCACTCGATGGTCGTTCACTACGAGAATGGCGTCCCTGTTCAGCTGGAGGAGCGCTACGTCAATACAGAGCTGGTAAAGAACTATCTCGATCAGGATTTTACGTCCATCGGCACCTACGATTACCTTCAGCACAGCACACCCCTAACCGAAGTCGAGCATCTCATCAGCGCCATTCCGGCTACGGAGAGACATGCACGCCTCCTGCACATTCGTGAGCGCGATAGCTGCCTGGTCCTCAACCGAAAAACGTGGACGGGGCAGGCGATCGCAACGGTCAATACCTTCACCTATGTCGGCAGCCGCTACTCGCTTGGCAGCAGATACTTACCGCCCAAAAAATGAAAACCTTCGCGTCATTCCAGGAGTGAGAGAGCATGGGGCAGCCCAACAGTCGGACGGCAGCCATACGGGAAAAAGCCAAGAAGGGCGACGGCAGTGCCGAAGCTCTTCTTGCCGACCTGTTGCGAGATCTGTTTGGGGTCGACGCACGCGATCTGGCGATCAACCACGACCAATACAGCCTCAATTCACTGAATGGCTTCTTCGAGGCCGACGGAAAGCCCTACTTCTTCAAATTCCATCAGGAGGAAAACGAGGAGGAGATGAGCGGTGAGTACTATCGCGCCGATATTCTTGCCAAGGCCGGCCTGCCGGTAGATCAGCCGCTTATGATGTCGACCCTTCCAGGCGAACAGATCCTCGTCTACAGGCGCAGGACCGATCCGCGCTTTTCCGATGCTCTGCGTACCCTCGACGGGCTTCATGATGAGCAAATGGCACGCCAGGCCGTGGATGCGGAGCGCCGGCTCAATGAGACCGTCCTATCGGTTTATCTGAGGACGTTGCATCCTGTCACTCCAGATGAGGTCATGAAGGAGCCGGTTCATCGCCTGTTCCGCGATCGACTGGTGACAGCCCCGACAGGGACCTACCCTGGCGGACGGCTGGAGAGTTTTTATGTCGGCAAGACATTTGACTTTCCAGGCGTCACGCTTTCCTGGGATTCGCTCTCGAAAGCCCGCTTTGTCCTCAATGGCATCGAGTATCGCGAAACTCTCGGCCACCTTTTCGACGCCGCGCATGAAAGACTGAACCCTGTCCGTCTGGCCGATAGTGGCGGGGTGACGGCACACGGCGACGCTCATAACGCCAATGTCTGGTTCGAACGGCGCGAAGGGCGCGCGAGCCTGTCCTTCTTTGACCCAGCCTTTGCCGGCGAGCACATCCCGACGCTTCTGGCGGAGGTGAAGACGACCTTCCACAATATCCTCGCCCATCCCTACTGGCTCTACGATCCGGCTCTTGCCGAACAGAAATTCAAGGCCACAGCCAAGTACGAGAACGGCCGTCTTTTTGCGGATTTCGATTGGAAGCTGACCCCGGTTCGCAAGGCGCTTTTGGAAACGAAGGCCGAAGCAATGTGGAAGCCGTTGCTTGCCGCCCTCAAACAGCGCGACATGCTTCCTCAAGACTGGCGAAAAGTTGTCCGGCTCGGGCTTTTCCTCTGCCCGACGCTTGTCATGAACCTGCGCGCAGGTGCGACAAGCCACAATCCGACATCCTCCCTGATCGGGCTTTCTGTGGCCATGATGGTCGGCTCGGAGCCTGATGAGGGCGAGGACCTGATAACCCGCTTCCTCGCAACGATAGATCCGGAGGGGTAGATCGTGACGATCGTCAATATCGATGACCTCCGGCTGGCCGCTCGCAAGCGATTGCCGAAGCTCTTCTTTGACTACATCGACGGCGGCTCCTTTGCGGAGGAAACCTATCGTCGAAACAGGGACGATTTCTCGCTTTTGCAACTGCGTCAGAACGTTCTCGGCAACTATGCCGAGCCTGATCTGGCGACCGAATACCTCGGGCGACGCCATCCTCTTCCATTCATGCTGGGACCGGTCGGCTTTCTTGGCCTTTACACGAGAAACGGAGAACAAAAGGCAGCCTGTGCCGCTGACGCTGCCGGCATCCCCTTCTGCCTTTCGACCTTCTCGATCGCGTCGCTGGCAGACCTCCGGCAGGCGACAGACGGTGTGCTACATTTTCAGCTTTACGTGCTCGACGACCGCGCGCTTTGCGAGGAGTTTCTGAGCGCTGCGGAAGAGGCCGGTGTCGAGGCGCTGTACGTGACCGTCGATACGGCCATCACCGCCATCCGCGAACGTGATGTGCGCAACGGCTTCCGCTCTCTTACGCGTGTCACACCTCGACTGTTCGCCAGTCTATGCCGGAAGCCTGGCTGGTTGTTCGATGTCGGTCGCGGCGGCATGCCCTCCGTTCGGGCGGTCGAGCATCGCACAGACTTCGGGAGGGGAGCGCTCGAACAGGCCGCCAATCTTTCCAGGCGCATCGACAAAAGGCTCGCATGGAAGGACATCGAGGCATTGCGCGACCGGTGGAAAGGCAAACTGATTATTAAGGGCATCCTTTCACCTGAGGATGCCAAAAAGGCGCAGGCGATCGGCGTCGACGGCATTGTGATCTCGAACCATGGCGGTCGCCAACTCGATGGCGCCATGAGCACGATTGCAGCGCTTCCCGACATCCGGGCCGCAGTCGGACCGGATTTCACGCTGATGCTCGACGGGGGCGTGCGAAGGGGAAGCGATATTGTCAAGGCACTTGGAATGGGCGCCGATGGTGTCATGTTGGGTCGGGCCTATACCTACGGTCTCGCAGCTAAAGGCCAGGCCGGCGTCGACCGTGCGATCGAGACATTACGCCGGGAGATCTCGATTACCTTGGCTTTGATGGGCGTGAGCTCCATCGCCGACTTAAAGGAACGTGGCTCGCACCTCATACTCAAACAGTAACCGCTAACGCCGGCGAAAGGAGACAAGTACGCAATGTCCGCCACCAAGAGCTTGATGGTCGGGCGTCAAACCTAAGAAGATGCAAGCTTTGTGATCCGTTAAAATCATCAAAAGAGGGGTTCCCAATGAACTACAAATCCATCAGCAAGCAGTTTTCCCGCGCAGCGATCGCGCTCGGGATCGTCGGCATTCTTGCCAGTGCGCAGGCTAACGCCCAGGATCAAATCCCGTCCAAACCGGAGCCGGGTACCTTCAAGATCGGCATCGAGCCCTGGCTCGGTTACGGTCAATGGCACGTCGCCGCCAGCAAGGACTTGTTCAAGAAAGCAGGCCTTGAGGATGTCGAGCTTGTCAACTTCAGCGAAGACAAGGACATCAACGCGGCACTTGCCAGCGGTCAGCTCGACGCTGCCAATATCGCCACGCACACGGCCATGGCCATGGTTGCCGCCGGGCTGCCGGTGAAGATCGTCTCGCTTCTTGATTTCAGCCTGAAGGCGGACGCGATCCTGGCCGGAAGCGACATCAAGAGCGTCGTTGACCTCAAGGGTAAGAACATCGCCTTCGAGGAAGGCACGACAAGCGACATCCTGCTGAACTACGCGCTTGCCAGCAACGGCATGACGATCGACGATATCGTCCGTGTGCCGATGCCGGCAGCTGATGCTGGAACGGCACTGATTGCAGGCCGTGTTCCCGTCGCGGTTACCTACGAGCCCTACATTTCAACGGCGCTGGCCCAGGACAAGAATATCAAGCTGCTTTTTGAAGCCGGCAAGGATCCGGGCCTAGTCTCCGACGTTCTCGTCGTTCGCGAGGAGGTGCTGAAGCAGAAGCCTGGGCAGGTTCTGGCCATGATCAAGGCCTGGGATATGGCTCTGGCCGACTACAAGGCCAATACCGAGGAGGACCGCACCATCATCTCGAAGGCCGTGGGCGCCTCCCCGGATGATCTGAAAACGGCTTTCGACGGTGTCCAATACTATAGCTCTGCCGAAGCAGCCAAGGCCTTTGCCGGTGACTTCAAGACCAAGACCTTCGCCGACGTTCTGAAGGCGGCCAAAACAGCCGGCCTCGTGACCCAGGACGTTTCCGCCGACAGCATGATCGACACATCGTTTGTCGATGCAGCGAACAAGTGACCTCTGGCCACCAACGGGACCGTAATGTCTAGCTCAGAATTGTCGTCCACAACGAAAGAAAGGCCCCGCGCGCCATCGCGCGCGGGCGTCGGTAGACCACCTGGTGCCTTTCGGATCGGGGATCCGATCAGCGGCCGGTCGTTTTTTCTGATTGCCGTTGCCGTCTTTGCCCTGCTTTTTGCCGTGTGGTGGGTTGCTACCATCACCGGCTGGGTGAAACCGATTTTTCTGCCCTCGCCCGGAGCGGTGTGGGCCAAGATGATGGAACTGGCGGTCGATGGCACGCTGTGGACGGATGCCGGGATCAGCATCTATCGCATGCTCGTCGGATTTCTTATTGCATCGGCCCTGGCGATCCCGATCGGGATCATGATCGGCTGTTTCAAGACGTGGGAAGCGGCTATTGAGCCCTTTGTCGACTTCGTTCGTTACATGCCGGTTGTCGCCTTCGTTCCGCTGACCATACTGTGGGCAGGAACAAGCGATATCCAGAAGTTCGTCATCATCTTTATCGGAACCTTCTTCCAGCAGGTACTGATGGTCATGGACAGCGTCAAGCGTGTGCCGACCGACTTCGTCGGACTGGGCCGTACGCTCGGAATGTCAGAAACCAGGATCCTGCGCCGCATCGTCCTGCCGTCTGCCCTCCCCGGCATCTGGGACACGCTGCGTATCAGCCTCGGCTGGGCCTGGACCTGGCTTGTGCTGGCAGAACTTGTGGCGGCGACGTCCGGCCTCGGCTATCGGATCGTCGTCTCTCAGCGATATTTCCAGACGCAGACGATCATTGGTTACATCCTGCTCCTTGGCTTGCTCGGTCTGATTACAGACCAAAGCATGAAGGCCCTGGAGCGCATCTTCTTCCGTTACGCTGCAAGGCATTGAGATGAGCGAACCCAAACTAAAGATCGAGGGTCTGAACAAATGGTATGGTGGCAGGAAGAGCCCCGTCCACGCCCTCAGCGGTATCGACCTGGAACTCGCCGACAACGAATTCGTCTCCTTGGTCGGTGCTTCCGGCTGCGGCAAGAGTACGCTGCTGTCGATCGTCGCCGGACTTCAGGGCTTCGACAATGGCCTTCTTCTGACGGATGGAGCGCCGATCGTCGGTCCCGGGCTCGATCGCGGCGTTGTCTTCCAATCCTACACGCTGTTGCCGTGGCTGACCGCGCAGCAGAATGTTGAATTCGCCCTGCAGGCGGCCGGGTTGCCGAATGCCGAGTGCCGGGATGTCGCCCGCCACCACATTGAACTGGTGAAGCTCACCAAGTTCGCCGATGCATTTCCGTCGCAACTGTCGGGTGGCATGAAGCAGCGCGTCGCCATTGCACGTGCCCTGTCCTATCGACCGAAAATGCTATTGATGGATGAGCCGTTCGGCGCGCTCGACGCTCTGACCCGACACCAGATGCAGGAACTGCTGACCCAAATCTGGGAAGAGCATCGGCTGACCGTCCTGTTCGTCACGCACGATGTCGAAGAAGCCGTCTATCTGTCCGACCGAATTGTGGCGATGAGCATCAATCCGGGACGCATCAACGCGACTTTCCACGTCGGGCTTTCCCGTCCACGAAACCAGGACATGATTTCAACGTCGGAATTCGTTGCTCTTCAAAAGCAGGTTCTTGCCGCAATACGCTCCGGGTCGCAAAGCGAGTTCGAGCATTGATTCAGCCGACGCGGGGCAGCGTCTCCGCATTCGACCTTAATTCAAAGGAAAAGCCGTGTTCGAAACCCTCACTGCCGCGCCGCCAGACAAGATCCTCAGCCTCTCGGTTCTGTACAGAAATGACGCACGGCCGACGAAAATGGATCTCGGCGTCGGCGTCTACAAGGATTCGCAGGGTGCGACCGTCATCATGCGGGCCGTGCGGGACGCTGAGAAGCGCCTCTATGAAAGCCAGACGAGCAAGACCTATGTCGGCATGGCAGGTGATGAAGGTTTCAACAAGGCCATGCTGAAGCTGGTCTTTGGCGAGAAGGTCGATCTCTCGCGCATGTTCGCCTGCCAGACAGCGGGCGGCTCGGGCGCACTCCGCACGATCGCCGACCTATTGGTAAAGGCCCGGCCGGACGCCACCGTCTGGCTCTCCGACCCGACCTGGGTGAATCATGTACCGATCCTGAAGGCTGCAGGCCTCAATATCGCGACCTATCCCTATTTCGATCCCGCCAGCGGCACGGTGAAGGCCGAGGCCATGCTCAAGGGATTGAAGCAGGCAAAGGCCGGCGACATCATTCTGGTGCATGGCTGCTGCCACAACCCGACCGGCGCCAATCTGACGATCGAGCAATGGGGTCTGGTCGCGGATCTTCTCGTCGAAGGCGACCTTTTTCCCTTCATCGATCTTGCCTATCAAGGCTTCGGCGACGGTTTGGAGGCAGATGCCGCCGCCGTTCGCCTGCTCGCAAGCAAGGTGCCGGAAATGGCTGTCGCCACCTCCTGCTCGAAGAACTTTTCGGTCTACCGCGACCGCGTCGGCGCCGTCATCCTGATGGGCAGGGACGCAGAAAGTGTAAAGATCGCTGGCAGTCAGGCGCTCGCCACCACTCGCGTGCTGTATTCCATGCCGCCGGACCATGCCGCCGCCGCCGTCCGCCTTATCCTCGAGGACGATGCACTGCGCGCCGACTGGAAGTCCGAACTAGAAGCTATGCGGCTTCGTATGCTCAACCTGCGAAAGGGCTTTGCCGAAGCGCTCCGTCGCCAGTCCAACACCTCGCGCTTCGACTTTATTGCCGACCACCGGGGTATGTTCTCGCGGCTCGGCCTGACCGAAGCGCAGGTCGACCGCCTGCGAGATGAGTTCGGCATCTATATGGTTGGTGATTCCCGCTTCAATGTCGCGGGCCTCAGGGAAGACCGGCTCGACGACCTCGCCAAGGCTGTTGTTTCGGTGCTCTGAGCCCAAGGACCTGCCAGTTCAGTGGGCGAAGCTGTGGGCGTCTTCTGCTAACTTGAACGGGTCAATCTGCAAATTGAAGCGTCAACGCCCTTCGCTATCGCAGAACGCGTTCTGAAACGGTGCGACGCGGCCGTGATGCCTGGATGAACGGCAAGCCACGCTCCCGCCGTTGCCATCTCGCGGTCGGGCAACAACCCCACGATGCTCCGCCTCTCTAGATCACAGACTATGCTGCCGTAGCGGCAGTTGCGACGCCAGGCCCAGTCACAGATGCAAATGACATTCAGCGTTTCCGTTGGAGCGCGCGTGCGCCGACGGACGACGCGGAGCAACCCTTGAAGCGCAGTTTGGAGCACCCCTGCACCTTGCAACAACAAGGGTGTTTCACTGAGCGAAAAGGACGAACGTTACCCCAAAGGTATTTCGAAAATTAGAGAAGATCTGGGTGACCTGGCTGGAGGCTAGGGCGCGAGCGATTTCCAGCGTTCTGAGGCTTGCAATCCGCCAATCTTCGGGACGCGCTGGCGTCTTGCCGGGTTCCGGATTTCGTCGGGGGGCACCTGGAAATAACGATCACTTTCTCAACCGAGATCGGCCAGCTCGTACCCTTCGATATCTTCATCCCGGAAATCATCTAGGGATGATGGGATTCCCTCATTTCCCTCAACATTCTTTCAAGAATGCAAGTGAGCTCCTTGCCAGAATGATGGATTGCTGCGGAATTTCGCGTAGAGATTCGTGAAGCGGTCAATTTCGCTCCACCGGAAAAACGGAACTCAGGAGGAGATAGCGAATGCCATCCACGCGCTTTGCGCTGAATTGAAGGGTTCGGCCAGCGCGGTGAAACAAAAGGCTCATCTGAAGCGCTGAGCCACACGAGTCCGGCACTTATGGGCCGTTGGCGGCCGCGTCGGCGCTTTGAAACTGTGTGTCAGAGCGGTGAGTAACGAGATCGATCGCGAGATAGAATAGGCTTCAGAGCAAATGCCTGGGGCTCCGGCGTGAGGAGGGTGCAGCCGGGCACCGCTTTGTGGAGGAAGTAAAATGAAAAAGTTTATCCTGGGCACTGCGATGGCGCTCGTCATGTCGACGGCGGCTCACGCGGAAACTGTCGGCGTCTCGATGGCGAAATTCGACGACAATTTCCTGACGGTTCTGCGCAACGGCATGACCGATTATGCAAAGACACTCAGCGGTGTGACGCTGCAGGTCGAAGACGCACAGAACGACGTTTCCAAGCAGCAGAGCCAGATCCAGAATTTCATCGCCTCCAAGGTCGATGCAATCATCGTCAACCCTGTCGATACCGATGCGACCACGGCAATGTCGAAGCTCGCGGCCGATGCCGGCATTCCGCTGGTTTACGTCAACCGTCAGCCGGTCAACGTCGACACGCTGCCGGACAAGCAGGCCTTCGTCGCTTCCAACGAGCAGGAATCCGGCACGCTGGAAACCAAGGAAATCTGCCGCATTCTCGGCGGCAAGGGCAAGGCCGTCGTGATCATGGGCGAGCTCTCCAACCAGGCTGCGCGCATGCGGACCCAGGACGTCCATGACGTCATCAAGACGGATGAATGCAAGGGTCTGGAGATCGTCGAAGAGCAGACGGCGAACTGGGACCGCACCCAGGGCGCCGACCTGATGACCAACTGGCTCTCCAGCGGCATCGAATTCGACGCTGTGATCTCCAACAACGACGAAATGGCGATCGGCGCCATCCAGGCGCTGAAGGCAGCCGGCAAGGATATGACCAAGGTTGTCGTCGGCGGTGTCGACGCCACGCAGGACGCGCTTGCCGCCATGCAGGCGGGTGATCTCGACGTCACGGTGTTCCAGGATGCCGCCGGCCAGGGCAAGGGCTCGCTCGATGCAGCGCTCAAGCTCGCCAAGGGCGAAAAGATCGACAAGAAGGTCTACATTCCCTTCCAGCTCGTGACGCCTGCCAACGTCAAGGACTTCGTCACCAAGAACTGAGGCGATGAGCAAAAGGTGCGGGCTTTGCCCGCACCTCACAGCATCAGTATGCGGTGCAGGCGACAGCCGACGTTCTCGGCGGCTACCGAGACGGCTAGACCCGACAAAACCGCGCGGCGTTGTCGTGGAGCTGCAGGCAGTTTACATCTGTTGCCAGCGCCCCCCGGCTATTCCGCTAGGGTCCAGTCGGCCGAAGGCATGGGTCAGCTCAGACAGGCAGACCGCCGAATGGTGACATAGGCGATACGTGATCAGCCTATCGACCTCCACCGGCGAGCGCCCTTGAAACATCCAGGTAGACGCTCGTATCCAGGAACAGAGGCCCTCCGATTGCCGGTTCGTCGGCAGCCCAAGGAAGATCTTCGTCGGGGCCTGCGCTCGAGCGTCCCGACGTGCTTCTGGGGCTTTAGTGATCGCGGGATTTCAGAGAGTTCAAATCCCAAGATCGATATCCGTCGGGATGCGGCCCTTGCGGCCCACCAGACGTGCGCCAAAGTCGTCTTCGAGAGCCAGCCGTGAAAGCGCCAATTCCAGCAACTCAGTGTCAGATGTAACATGGGCACGCTTCTTGGCTGCCTCGATCAACTCCGACGGCACTCGCCCCGACAAGCGGGTATTCTTCGCCGTACCAAGGAGACCGACGGCCTTCGCTTGCTCAAGTACGAGCCGATTGCGAGTCAACGCGACTTCCGCTTCGCTTTCCGCAACAGTTCGTGGTTGGGTAGCCATAAGATTCTCCTGTGTTGAACAGAATATAGATTGTGTTGAACAGGAAGGCAAGGTTCAATAGCGGCAGGGGTTGCGATCCAGGAGTTCGCGGCAATCCACCATGGGAATGACGACGGGGAGCGGGCGCCGGACGGGTGGAGACCGACAACGATACCCGAAGGCTCTATTTTCCTGCTCTTTCCCGGTGCCAGGCACCGGCATGCCCCGGATCGCCGCACCGGATGGGTCGAGCACTGGATCGAATGCGGGGGGAAGCGCCTTCAATTTCGCATGCGACGCCGGCTCGGCGCAACCGGAGCGACCAAGCAGCTCCGAGATTTCAGATTTGTTCACTTCGATCCACGCGTTGGCGCAGCACGATACCGCGCGCAATCAGCCGCGCATCTCAACCCCTGGACTTCAGTTGCTGGCCCTTTTATGCCGGCCCACCGATATCAACAGAAGCGTATCCGGCAGGCTCGTCGGTTGTGCGCGAATGATTTTGATGGAGCGTTGCGGCCTGCCGCTTTCGGTTGAACAGTTCGCCGAGGAACTCGGTGTCAGCTACCTCTATTTTCGGCGCCTTTTTCGCGCGCAGACTGGCATGTCGGCCAAGCAATATCAAATGACGGTGCGCAACCAGCGGGCCAGCGACTTTCTAGTGAACACCGGCAAGTCAATCAAACAGATCGTCGGTCTCCTGGCTTTTCACTCGATTACTGACCAAAAATTATATTAGAATATTGGTCAGAAAGCGCCTGCTATCCCGAGACTCAAGCTTGAGACTATTCTTCTAGCAGGCCGTCGAAGACCTCGAGCATGGCATCGCTGATGGCCTTGCCAAGTGCGGCGGCAGTCTCCGCCAGCGCTTCCTCATTCATATCACGAGCAGCCATCGCGAAGGCCGCACCTTCGGCCGCAACGATTGCTTGCGCGCGTTGGATTGCCCAGAGCGCCAAGTCACTGCGGTTGCTGATCTCCACGGTCTCCATGTTTTCTCCTGATCTGTACGAGCGATCCCTTATAGCGGATCTGTCGGACGATGTAGTCTGAAGAGTCGTTTTAAGAATGAACCCGAGGTAGCGAAAGACAGCAGTTCGATCTGTTTGTTTCGCCTGAGGCGGCATCTACGATACCTCTCGTCGGCCGCATGCAAGGGGCGTCCGCTCCTTCATCACGTCAGATCTGTACTCCGTCGCACAAACTGATAGAAAGAGCGCCCGCGGAAATCGAGAAATCGTCCGCTGCCGGACGCGGTCGGCAGCGGTGGAACTAGAAAACGGTTTGCACGTTTTCCGGCCGCCAAAAGGAGCCTCAACGACATGAACATGGCCTCGAAGATTGCGAAATCCCCTGTTGTCCCGTCCATCGGCGCCCTGCTTGCAGAGGCTCGCCAGGCTCGCGGCTATTCGCTGGACGACGTCGCAGAAACTACTGGTCTGACTGTTGCGGAGGTGACAGCTCTGGAGAACGACGCGGATTTCGACGCGTCGAGGATCCGAAGAACCGCAGCCGCTCTAGGGGTTTTAGACAAGATTTGAGACGCGCGACGCGCTGACATCGTTACACAGCTACTTCAAGGAGAGTGCCTGCCGCAGCTCATTGAGTAGAGGTCGCGCTTCAATGGGAAGCCGTCCAATGCTGGTACAGCTTATAGGGACAATTAAGCGCCTGACTCAGCCCGGCTGGGACGAGTCGGCTGGCCCAAATCAATTTGCCGAGCGCCTGAAGTCATTCGTCGCAACCTTGCTTTTTAGAGACGCTCGCGCGTCACCTTGCCGAGCGCAGTTTACCGGGTCATTGAGCACTAAACCGGGAGTGCGCTGGTCCTGTTCGATGGACGCGGGCAGCGGTTTGATCTTTGACGGGTCAGAAGTTCATATCGTCTCAAGAGCCCCATCGTCGCCTTGGGCAAATAAAATTTGGATGACGAACCTTATCGCTTGAAGACGACGATTTTCTCCGCCGTCATCTCCCGCGCCGATATCGCTACCGTTGCCGACCAAAGAATCTTTTTGGGATGATGTCGGTTCCTCGATAACTCGTCCGTCTTTCAATCATGACGACTGCTAGACCCCTCACACCAAATCATGAAAGGGACTGAAATGGCCAAGAACACGATCTGCCTTTGGTTCGAGAAAGATGCCGAGGAAGCTGCAAACTTTTATGCGCAGACTTTCCCTGATAGCGCTGTCGGAGCCATTATTCGAGCACCCGGCGATTATCCGGATGGAAAAGTCGGCAACGTTTTGGTGGTCGAATTTACGGTTGCCGGTGTCTCTTGCGTCGGATTGAACGGCGGCTCAACCTTCAAACACAGTGAAGCATTCTCATTCCAGATTTCGACAGAAAACCAGGAGGAAACCGACCGATATTGGAACGCCATCGTTGGAAATGGCGGACGGGAAAGCGAATGCGGGTGGTGCAAGGACCGTTGGGGAATCTCGTGGCAGATCACGCCGCGCGTTTTGATGGATGCCATGAGAACTGGTGGGATTGAAGCAAAAAGAGCCTTCGACGCGATGATGAAGATGCAGAAGATCGACGTCGCGGCAATTGAAGCGGCCGTTCGAGGATAGCGTCGTCGGCAACTTGGCCGCCCACTCTACCGCCAACGTTTCAAGGCGCAATAGCCAGTGTCGGCAACCCGTCTGCCAACCAACGAGGACATTAAAGCAAAGGCGAGTAAACAGCTCTCTCAATGTTTCAGGAACGGAGGTAAAACGCGTACGCTTTCAGCCAGATCCTGATAGCTTGCATATCGCGCGTGCATTTCGTCGAGCTCGAGCATGGTCAAGGCGGATACCATCGACCGGCGATACCAAGCGTTGCCAGCGCGAATGCGGTCAAAGCGCTGGACAAGCAATACGTCCTTCCCCGACGCTCGGACGATCTTTACAGGCGATACATTCAGACCTGAAAGCGCGGCCAGGCGCATGGCAATGTATTCGCCCTTCACCACGCTATACGTGTCAGAGCTGCTCGAGAATTTTGCGATGAATTTGCGCGCCTTCGCGTAGTGCTGAACGAGCACGCGGCTGGGGCGTGCCCGTGCCTGGGAGCAACGACGTTATCTATGTCTGGTTCGATGCTCTGGCGAACTATCTCAGAAGGCTCGATTACGGTTCCGACGAAACCCTGTTCTGGCGAAACTGGGCACAGCAAGGCGAGCCCTCCCACTTTGTCGGCAAGGAAATTTCCAAGTTTCACGCGATTTAATGGCCAGCGATACTCCTGTCTGCCGAAGTGCTGCTCCCGTCATCGATCTTCGTTCATGGCTACCTAACGGTAGACGGCGAAAGATCGGAAAATCGGCGGGCAACGGCATCGATGGGCCTCGTGGAGTACTATCAGACCAAGGACGCACTGCACTATTACCTGCTTCGCAATATGGGCCTGAACAATCGCGCTGAGAATTCTCATGTGCCACCTCGAAAACGAGAACGGATGATGCATGGATTTCGATCTGCCGGCGGCTTTCAACGTTTCATCTCGGTCTTTTCAGCAACCAGAACTATTTCGTCCCGTCTCACCAGAAACGCTCAGCCCTTGGCACCCATAGTCATCGCATCAGCGCATTGGAAAGTCGTGACCGGCGCAACTGCGTCGGCGATTAAGCGAACAACGTGACATAGCCCTTCGAACACAGGCGCCGTCCCTGGCTAGCTTGTCGGGCAGATAGCCGTCAGTGACAGCCGTACGACGAGATCACGGCTCGCCGAGGTTGGCTCAGTCAACATTATAAGCCTTCAGACTGTTCCAGCAGGTGTCCCGCCGGCCGCAATGATCGCCTCCGGCGTGTCGACGTCGATCTGCGCTGCATCACCAATCTCGACGTCTGTCACCGCCAGCCCGGAGGTTTCGATCAGATGGCGGGCGCCCACATCTCCCTCCAGGCGGAGAACGGCATCGTTCAGCGACCGCGGCAGGATGACCGGATTTCCGCGCTTGCCTTGCGACACGGCGCGAACAATAGATGCGCCATTGGCGTCTCGAAACGCGGTGATCATTCTGTTCAAATCGTCTGTGGTCACGCCCGGCATGTCAGCGAGCATGACGAGAACGCCCTCCGTGTCGTCGGCCGCGGCAGCGGCAAAGCCCGTCGTAAGCGAACTTGCCATGCCCGCCGGGTAGGCCGGATTTGCGATGATCGTCACCGGGAGATCGACCAGGACCTTGCGGATGTCATCTTGACGATGGCCGACGACAACCGTGACCGATGCGGCATCGCTACCCATCGCGATCAGGGCTGACCGGCGAACAAGCGGCATGCCGTCAAAAGCAGCCAGCAGCTTGTGACCACCATTCGGGCCCATGCGCGTTGCCATTCCTGCCGCCAGCAGGACGATTGCGACCTTTGGCTGCAATGACGTCTCCTTCAAGGTCTCACGCGGCATCGACCCTGTCTGGATTTCCATTAGCAGTCCACCCACGCCCATGCGACCAATATCGTACCCGTTGGGATGTTCCCCTGCTAGAATCCGCTCCGGCAGTCGATCGAAGCCATTCCGTTTTGGGCCGCGGGCGTAACCCCGGATCCCCGACGGCATAACAGGTACCGATCTCGCCGAAAAACCATGAGGTTTCCCGGATCCATCGGGATGTCGACGCGCAGGACTGCGGGAATGAAATCGCCATGCACCGACGACGATGATCAGTCGCGGGCTTCATCGGCAATGGGCGGCGGCATCTCTCCGAATGGTATCGCCGATGCGGGCTGCCGTCACCTTGACGAAGGCCTGCCCGCTCCAGCTACACAAGGTCGCCTTGGCATAGTACATGCCGCTTCGAACGGGCTTCTTCCGTAGGTCGTAGCGCATGAGGCGACCAGCCAGCGTCGTCGGCAAGAACTGAGGGCGTTTCATTGCGGCCCATCCCAGGAGAGCGAAGGGCGGCGCGAGTGAAGCGCCTGGATGACCTGAGCCAATATGGCCACGGCGATCTCGGCGGGGTTGGACGCACCTATATCAAGCCCGATCGGAGCGTGGATGGTTGAAAGTGCATCGGCGCCAAAGCCGTCCGCGGCAAGGCGTTCGGTCCGCGCGGCGTGGGTCTTTTGACTGCCGAGTGCGCCAATGTAGAAGCAGCCGGTGCGCAATGCCGCGGCCAGGGGAAAATCATCGATCTTCGGATCGTGGGTGAGCGCGACCAAGGCGGTGTAACGGTCGAGCGGATCGGCCGTAAGCGCATCGGCAGGCCAATCGGCGGACAGCAGCACGTCAGGAAAGCGATCCCGCGTCGCAAAGGCCGTGCGCGGATCTATGACCCGCACATCGAATCCAGCGAGCCTTGCCATCTGCGCCAGACATTGGCTGATATGGACGGCGCCGATGATGGCAATACGCGGGGCGGGCATGTAAACGTTGACGAAGCCGCTTGCGGAAGCGCTGTCGAAGGCTATAGAGCGGCCGGACCGAAAGGCACGTTCGACGAGTGCGACAAACGGTTCCTCGATCGGGTCACCTTCCAGGATGACATGCTCCTCGTCGGCATGATGATCGGTCAGAAGCACTGCGGCAACACGTTTTCGACGCGCGGCGTTCAGGCTTTGCAGACTGTTGAGGCGCATCAGCCGATCCTTTCGACATAGACGCGGATGCGCCCGCCGCAGGACAAGCCGACTCGCCAGGCAGTTTCGTCCGCGACACCGAATTCCAGCATCTGCGCCTTGCCGTCGGCAATCACATCGATGGCCGCCGTGATCACCGCAGCTTCGATGCAGCCGCCGGAGACCGAGCCTTCGAAATTGCCATCAGCGTCGACCACCAGATGGCTGCCCGCCAAACACGGCGCCGAACCCCAGGTTTCGATCACGGTCGCAATCGAAACATCACGACCAGCCGCTATCCATTCTTCGGCAGCAAAAAGTGGGTCGGTTGCGTGTATTGCGGTTGTCATTTCGGCCCTCAGGTCAATTGTCGTTTAGCCCTGCAAAGATCTTGGCGATATCCGTCTCTTTGACGCTATCTCCGACATACCAGCTCAAAGTGTCGTAAAATCCGAGAAAGGACCCCTTCGTTTTTGCAAGGAGCGCCGTAGCTTCTGCACTTGAGATCGAAAGCCTGGCGACGAAGAAACTGACAAGAACAGCTTCAGCCCTAGGGTGGGCAAAGACGAGGGCTGTTGGAGAATTGGGCGAAATCAGTGGCAACACGGGAGCGGGCAATTTACATGGCAGAGTAACTGACAAGCGGATATCGCGGGAGGATGCCGCAGCTTCGATCACGAAAGCCTCCGCATCGAGAACCCAGGCGGAGCGTGCCGTATCGAAATAGCGGAAATCGCGCTGCCTCAGCGTCAAGCTCACCGTCTTCGTCTCGCCAGGCTGCAGATGCAGCTTGGCGAAGGACTTGAGCTCGCGGATTGGCCGCTTCAGGCCGGGCGCAAGCGGGCGCACATAAAGCTGGACCACTTCCTTGCCGGCGACCGATCCGCTGTTACGGACAGTAACACGCACCGCGCAACTCGTATCCGCGCCGATCTCGCTCTTGTCGAGCTCCATATTCTCATACGTGAACGAGGTGTAGCTGAGCCCATGCCCGAACGGGAAAGCGGGGACGATTTCTTTTAAATCATAGAACCGATACCCGACGAAAATACCCTCGCTATAGACATGCCGCCCGTGCTCGCCCGGGTAGGTGTGCCAGCCTGGAATATCGTTCACGCGCGCGGGCATGCTGGCAGAGAGTTTACCGCAAGGGTTCTGCTCGCCGAACAGAATACGGGCGATCGCTTCGCCGCCGCCCTGCCCGGCATAGAAGCTGGCAAGCACGGCATCAACATCGTGGAGCCACGGCATCTCGACGGTATCCGGCATCGACAGCACGACGACGATCTTGCGACCGGCTGACGCCAGTGCCTTGATGAGGGCGTCGTGGCTAGCGGCGAGCTTCAGTGTGTCGCGGTCATTGCCTTCGCCGTGGCGGCTCTTCTCGTTTTCCGCGAACACCACAACGACATCGGCGTGTGACGCAGCCTCAACGATCGCCTCGATCGAGGCCAACATGTCCCCCTGCGCGGCGCAGGAGAAGGGCTGATGCCGCACCGTCAAGGTGTCTCCGGCCCGCTTGGCGATCTGAGCCAAGGGACTGTCGACGCGATAAGGATTGGTGGTGGCCGAGCCGGAGCCCTGGATGACCGGAATGACAGCGCCATCGCCGACGATGAGAAGCTCGCCCGGGCGGCCGGGATCAAGTGGCAGCGCCTTGCCTACGTTGCGCAGCAGCACGATCGATTCCGCCGCGATTTCGCGTGACAGCGCATGGTGCGCGTCGAGATCCGCCGCCGTGCCGCGCTTCTCGTGCATCTTGCACTTGATCACGAACGCCAGAACCCTGGCGCAGGCGGCATCGATCAACTCAGTCGGCACGTCGCCGGCTTCGATCGCGGCGTGAAGGCGCGCCTTGCGCGGCTGGCTTTCCGGCATGTCGAGTTCGGTGCCGGCATTGAGCGCGGCGCCACGATCCTTGATCGCATGCCAGTCGGAGACGACCAGCCCGTCATAACCCCATTCCTCGCGCAGCACGGTGCGGAGCAGCCAATGATGCTCGGCTGCCTGGATGCCGTTCAGCGGATTGTAGGCGCTCATCACGGTCCACGGCGCGCTCCTTTCGATTGCCCGCTCGAAGCCCGCCAGATAGATTTCGCGCAGGGCCCGCTCGTCGACATCGGAACTGGTCGTGGTTCGCTCGATTTCCGAATTGTTGCAGGCGAAATGCTTCAGCGAGGCGCCGACGCCATGATCCTGCAGGCCTGAGATGACAGCAGCAGCGAGTTCACCACTGATGACGGGATCCTCGGAATAATATTCGTAGGCCCGCCCAGCCAATGGCGTGCGCCGGATGTTGATGCCGGGGCCAAGTAGCAGATGAACGCCGAAATCCTGGCACTCGGCCGCAAGTGCCGCCCCCATGCGGTAGGCAAGATCGATATCCCAGGAACAGCCAAGCAGATTGCCGTTTGGAAAGCATGTGGCCGGGCGGGTGGCGCCGAACATGCCGCCTGGCCCATCGCCCTGTTGCCCGACGAGATCGAGGAATGCCTGGAGACTGTCTTCGTCGTTGTCGCCGGCATCGATCTGGGTGGTCGAATAGCGCACGCCATACGCACCATCGGTCATGACGACCGAAGGGATGCCGAGCCTTTCGATCGATGCCGTTTTCCACAGCCCGCGTCCGCTCAGTAGAGCGACCTTTTCGCCGACGGTCATTTGGCCAACGAGCGATGGGATTTCGTCTTCGCTGAGCTGGAACATGGGTAGTCTCCGAGGTTACGGCAGGCGTCGGCTCAGCAGATTTTCTGAAGGAGTTCCATTAGCATCATGCGCTCGGCAACCGTCAGGTTACTCAGTGTTTCCTGCGAAATCTGCAGTGCGACCGACAGGTTGCGAGCCACCGTCGCCTCGCCGTCCGGCGTCAGCGTCAGCACCAGCCGCCGTGCGTCGGTTGCGTCGGGTGCTGTGTGAACCAGCCCGCGCTTCACCAGTCGATCGACGACCCCCTTGATTGTCGCCATGTCCATGGCGGTTTCACGGCCGAGATTGCCCTGCGAACAGGGCTGCAGTTCGTTGAGCTTGACCAGCGCTGCCCATTGGGTCGTGGTCAGTTTCTCCGCCATCAGGCTCGCAAAGATCGCCACGTGCCGCTGGTTTGCCTGCCGCAGATAGAAGCCGATCTGTTCGCCAAGCGCATACTCGGCCTGCTGGCCTTGAACCTTAGGCTGTGCCGCCTTCCTGCGGCCGCCTTTGTCTTTGAAGGGAACATCCATCGGATCTCTCAAATCTGCTTGTTCGTCGTGATTGGCAATCGCATTGTCGAACTCAGTCTCGCCATAAATCCAGGATGGCTTCTGTCGATAAGATTTCGATCTGCTCCGAAAGCCTCGGCACCAAGATCTCGGTTACCATAGCGTGCGCTTTCATGTCACCGCTTCCCAGCGCATCCTCGGCCAGGATGACCCGGTAGCCGGCGTCCACCGCATCGAGAACGCTCGCGTAGACGCAGACGTCTGTCTCGACGCCTGAGAAAATCAGAGTGTCCGTTCCCGAGTTCTGCAAGCGGCGGGCGAAACCAGGCGAACCGAAGACGGAATAGGTTTCTTTGTCGACGATGGAGCCAGGACCGGCGATCGCCGCCAGCGGCGCGACCAGATCCAGCACGGTCGCGTCGAGCTCATCCAGCGTCACCGATGACCAGCGGCGATAGTAGTTCTTCCAGCGGCCTTTTGCATCTTCCGCGTTCTGCGGAACCACAAATCGGACAAAGATCGTGTCGAACGGGCGCGCTCGGCTGAGCGCCAGCACGTTCGGAAGAATATCGGTGATTGCTGGTGTATGCCACGCCGTTTCCTCGGCAAACAGACGTTGCATGTCGATGACGACATGCAACGTATTCTTGGAGAGCGGCGCGGTTGCCATGATCAGTCGGCCACCGAGACGGTGTGTTCCGGGGCCCAGCTCAGGGTGATGCTGTCTCCATCGCTCAGAATCTTCCCATCGCGGTTCTGCGCAAACAGCTTCAGCGGCAGGCCATCGGCAGTCTCTAGCAGATAGGAAAGCACGGGACCTGCATAGATGACCGTGGTGATGCGTGCCGTTAGGCTATTGCCGTCCGTCGGACCAGATACGATCGACATCTTTTCCGGACGAACCGCAAGCGTAATTTTGGATCCGCTTGATGGCAACGTCCCGGTTGTCCGGACGACCGTCCCATCGGCCAGACGCACGGCTCCATTATCCACCGTCCCGGTGAGGAAGTTGGAATCGCCGAGGAATTCCGCTGCAAAGCGCGTCAGTGGCCGTTCGTAGACGGTTTCCGGCTCGCCGATCTGGACGATGCGGCCCTTGTCGAGGATGGCCACCTTGTCGGACAGCGTCAGCGCTTCTTCCTGGTCGTGGGTGACGAAGATCGTCGTCAGGCCGCTTTCACGCTGGATGCGCAGTAGTTCGACCTGCATCTCCTGGCGAAGGCGGCGATCGAGCGCCGACAGCGGCTCGTCGAGAAGAAGTACGCTCGGCTTGATGACGATGGCGCGGGCCAGTGCGACGCGCTGCTGCTGCCCCCCGGACAGTTGCTTGGGCGTGCGGTCGCCGAAGCCGGGAAGACGGACCATCTCAAGAGCCCGATCAACTTCCTTGCGCGCGGCGGCGCCCTTGATGCCTCGACGTTCGAGACCGAAGGCGACGTTCTGGGCGATCGTCATATGCGGGAAAAGTGCGTAGGACTGGAACATCATGCCAATGTTGCGGCCCCAGACAGGGATGTCGGTGACATCGTTGTTGCCGATCCTGACGATACCCTGGTCCGGCTTGATGAAGCCCGCGATGATGCGCAGAAGCGTGGTCTTGCCGGAACCGGATGGGCCGAGAAGGCTGGTGAAGGAGCCTTCGGGAAACTCGGTGGTGATATCCGACAGGACGGGCGTGGTGCCGTAGGTCTTGGCGACGGAATTGACTTTAACGTTTGTCACGAGTGTCTCCAGGCTTGGCGAAACGCGCAAAAATCAGGATGATCGTCATCGAGCCGAGCAGAAGTACGGTCGAGATCGCGTTGATTTCGGGGGTGAAGCCCTTGCGGATCGAGGAGTAGATTTGCACCGGCAGCGTGGTGTAGCCGGGCGTTGCGAGAAAGTAGGAAATCACGAACTGGTCGAGCGAAACCGCGAAGGCAAACAGCGCGGCGCCTAGGATGCTGGGATAGAGCAGCGGCAATGTCACCGAGAAAAAGGCGTGAACCGGTGTGGATCCGAGGCTCATGGCTGCTTCTTCCAGATCGGCACGAATAGTACGGAAGCCGGTCCCGACCACCAGAACCACATAGGGGATTGCGAGTGCGACGTGGCCGATCAGCAGGGCATGCATGCCACGCCCGATGCCGCTCCAGTAAAAAAAGATCAGCATCGCCGTGCCGGTAATCAGCCACGGAATGGCAATCGGCGGCAGTAGCATTAGCTGCAGCAGGCTCCTGCCGCGGAATGTCCGTCGCGACAGCGCCACCGAAGCCATGGTCCCAAGCGCCGTCGCCAGCACTGCCGTGATCGTGGCGATGACGATGCTGTTCAGGCCAGCCGTCAGAAGCACGGTGTTGCTCGACAGAGCCTGATACCATTGCAACGAGAAGCTGAAGGGCAGTTCATAGAGCGGCGATGCGTTGAACCCCATTGCCATCATCACGAGAATGGGCGTGTAGAGGAAGATAAGGATCGCAATGAGATAGATACGGCCAAGCGGTTTCATGATCCTCTCCTCAAGCTACCGTGCCACGGCGCAGAGCGCCGGAGAAGGTTGCGAAAATGGCGAGCACGACGGCCAGAAGCGTAAAGGACAAAGATGCGCCTAGCGGCCAGTTGAAGGCCTGCGTGAACTGGTCTTCAATCACCGTTCCCATGGTGACGCCGACACGTCCGCCCAGGATGCGCGGTTCCATGAAAGAGCCGATCACCGGAATGAAGATCAGGACGGAGCCAGAAATCAGGCCGGGTGCGGCGAGCGGCACCAAAATCTTGAACAAAATGGTCCACCAGCGCGCGCCGAGACTCGATGCAGCCTCAATGATCGCGTCATCGATAGCCACAAGCGCGATGTAGCAAGTCAGGATCATGTAGGGCAGATAGCCGTGGACAAGACCGACCACGATGGCATAGCGCGTATAAAGAAAACCGATCGATCCGGCATCGGGCGCGATCATATGCAGGAGATTGTCAAGGAAGCCGTTTTCCCGGAGTACCATGGTCCACGAAAAGACGCGCACAAGACCGTTGGTCCAGAATGGCAGGAGAATGAGGATCAACAACATCTCACGCGTCTTGCCGAAGGTCGAGCGGACCAAAGCCACAGCCGCCAGGAAACCCAGCACTGCGCAGAACAGCGTCGTCCAGAAACCGATCAGCAGCGACGTGATGCCGATCCCGACCAGATAGGGTTGGTCGATGAACGCGCGGTACTGCTTCAGCGTAAAGACGATCGGGGCCTTGCCCATCGGTGTCGCGGACATGAAGCTGAACACGAGCATGGTCAGCAGCGGCAGGAAAACGGCAAGTGTCAGCCATCCATAGGTCGGCAGCAGCAGTGCCGTCGTCGATATCCATGGGGGGAGCGGGCGCCGGCTGCGCGGACCCGAAGGTCCGCGCTCTGACGCTGAAATCACTCGATCATTCTGCATAGAAGGCTTTCACTTCCTGCCAGATATTGTTGAAGGCTTCACGGCGGTCGTCGGGAATGCCCGAGACAAAGGACGTCGTCTTTAAGTACTCGGTCTTGTGCACCAAACGCGTGAGATCGTCGGCGGGGAGTGCCGAAAGGGCTGCCGAATTCGACGAGGCGGGCGCCCCTATCTTGGTTGCCCACTCGACATAAAATGTCGGATCGATCATCCAGTTGATGAAGGCAAGAGCACCTTCTGGATTCGGCGCCGATGACGGAATCCCGAGACCATCGACCCAACCGACGCCGCCTTCCTTAGGCACTACGAACTGAACCGGAAGTTTGGAAACGCGCTTGGAGCGCACTGAACCGCCCGACCAGAACAGCGACAGGTCGAATTCCTTGGCGGCGAACGACTTGTTCCACTGGTCTTCCGTCGACCACAGCAACTTGACGTTCGGCTTGATGGACTTCAGCGCGGCCGTGACAGCAGCCAGATCCTTGGGATCGTTGATGTCCTGCCCGCTCATCAGCGCGCCGACACCGACATTGATGATGGCGTCGTCGTCCATGGCAACACGACCCTTATAGGCCGGGTCTGCGAGGACCGCATAACTGTCGGGAACGGTCATGCCTTCACGGATGGCAAGCGAGGTCATGCCCCAGACCCAAGGAACGGCATAGCCCTTGCCGTCCTTGCTGAAGTTCGGGTTGGCGCGGAGGGTCTCATCGACCGTTGAGGCGTTTGGAACCTTGCTGAAATCGATCGGCTGCAGCAGGTCTTCGGCAACCGCCTGGGCGCAACGCGCAGCGTTGAGGATAACGAGATCATAAGCCCCCGGATTGGTGCGCAGCTTGGTGAGCATTTCCGATTCCGAGCTATAGTAGTCGTGAACGACCGTGATGCCGGTCTTTGCCGCGAAAGCCTCGACAGACCATTTTTCGTCCGTTCCGTAGCCTTGCCAGTTCAGGACCGTGATGGTGCCCGCCGAAAAAGCCTTGCGCGGGAGGCTAGAGAAGCTGACGCCAGCGACAAGCGCCGCGGACATTAATTTCATCGTGTTGCGTCTGGTGAGTTCAGTCATTGTGGCACCCCTCTTGAACATACACAGTTATGGACGATCGTGACCGCGGTCAGCGACCTCAACGGATCGGCAAGGCCGAAAACAGAAGACATGCCAAATGCACATCAACTAATTTGTGTACCAACCATAACCAGAGGAGAGCGAAGGCTCGAGGCGCATGATTTCCAGGCGAGCAAAAGCCTGCGCCGCAAAGAGCGGAACATGACTTCATAACCGAGATATCGGTGCCGTACTTCGATAATGACCCACCTAAATCATTCGATTGTCGGTGGACCTTTAGTTCAAACCCTCTGATCTTTGAAATCAGTCTTTTTGTTTTTTTATTTGCATACAAACTATTAATGACGAATTGACAGGTGTCAAGCGCTACCTTGCGTCTGCAGCGGAAAAATAGATGTCGAGTCGGCGGTCCTGCGCGCTTTCAGCAATCGTGAGGCGTATGCCTTCTGCGCTTGCAACATAGCCGATCCCCCGCCCATCAAGACGAACAGCAAGGACATCGCCGATATCCAACCGAGGCAGATCGATGTAGCCAGCTGCGGCAACAGGCGCGATGGTGCAGGCCAGTCGTCCATCGCTCATGACGATGCGCGACAGCGTCGTTTGCAGGTCCGTCCGCAACATCACGCGGCCATTGAGCGTCATCGACAAAGCAGCGGCCTCGACCTGCAGATGCAAAGTCCCCGATGGCGACAACATTGGCCCGAGCGCCAGGTCGCGGCCGGTGTTGCGCACTGTCCAGCCCGTCCACGGATCAAATTCGACGATTTCGCCGGTTGCCATCAATGGCAGCATGGCGGCCCAGATGTAGAACGGGTCGGTGTCACCCTGGTCCAGTGCCTCGCCGGTCACGGCGTTGTAGTTTTCGGAGGCGATGCGATCCTCGCGCCAGTTCTTCATGAACAGGTCGTAGCTCTGGCCGGCGAGCTTGCTCGCTTCGGCCGTGAAGCCGTAGCGACGCAGGCCGAGCCAGACCATGTAGTTGACATTCGGCCAAATGCGGCCGCGCCAGTAGACGTTGTCGGCGAAGGCCGGATCGTCACGCGTCGCGTTCGGCAGCACGAAGTCCCCGCCGAAACTGGTCTCGTCGCTCAGATGTTCGAGCAAACGCGCCGCCTGAGCCGGCGTCGCGGCGCCGCAAAGCAGCGGATAGAAGCTGGTCGGCGACAGCGATCGGACAAAACCACCGCGCCGCTGTCGATTGGCAAAGATGCCGCGACTTTCATCCCAGAGCGTTTCCGAGATCAGCGTCCGGTGGCGTTCGGCCAATGCGGCGAATTGGCGGGCATCATCATGCTTGCCGAGCACGACGGCCATTTTTGAGAGCATTTCGGCATCGAGAGCGGCCGCGCAGTTGAGGCCGAGGTCGAAGGTCGAGAGCGTCCGGGTGACGGGATCGTAGATCGCTTCGTCATGCGTCGCAGAGTTGTCCATGCCGGTCTCGTTGCGCGCGCCGAAGGCAGTGCCCTTGTACAGGCCCTCACCCACATCAGAGGTGCCGCAGGACAGCAGGCCGAAACCATCGGGATCGCGATTGTCCTGCCACCAGCGCCGATTGCGCACCAGCGCGTCGTAGCTCGCCTGGATCATCGACCGTTCGCCGGTCCGCTGGTAGAGCTGCCAGACGACGAGCGCGCCGAACGGCAGCTGGGTGCGATCGACCCAGGCATCGTTGGACGTGACGATGCAGGCGATATTGCCCTGCGGCGTTGCGCCGGCCATGGCGGTCGCCATGTTTTCGCGCGCCAGATCGGCGTCGAACACGCCGGCGAGAAGGGCCGCGAAAATCTGGTCGTTGAACCAGACGGCAAATTTCCCGAGATTCCAAATCCGCGTCACCGCCGTATAGGGCCGCGCGTTGGTCTCGTCCCAGATGGTGTTCCAGGCGACCACGTCGCGCATTGCGTCGAGGGCGCCCTCGAACAGGCCGGTCTGCGCCACGGCGAGCTCAGCCGGCGCGCCGGCCGCAAGGCAGGCCTTCGCCTTTGCGATCGCGAGCTCGGCGCTGTCGGCGACGCCCGCCGCATAGGCGCCCTGGCGCATCATCTCAAGATTGAAGCGCAGGGCGATCACCGGCGCTTCGTTTTTGCGCGTGGCGGTGTAGAAATAGCCGTTCTCCTCGAAGTCCGCCCGCAGCGCGTCGATCGTGTCGTGGCCGGTGACGTGCACCGGCGCCTCGGCGGTCGCGACCGCCACGAATCGCGTGCCAACCTTCAGCAGCGTAATGTTGCGTGCCGCATCATGGACCGCCACCTCACCGCCATCGGAGGAGATCGCCAGCGTCACCCAAAATCGCAGCCCCCATTCGGCCGACACCTTGCCGGTCCACCTGCCGCGTACGGCGAAGGGGTCGGTCTTGGTCGTCGAAAACGAGACCGTCGTACCGCTGAGGTCTGTCTCCAGCTCGATCAACGAGCCGTCAATGGTGTGACGGCCGAGGCGAACGGCGTCGCGCCGCGGCTCTATCGCGGAGGTCGTCCTGCTACGCGTTGAATACAGAACCGGCGTGATCCGCACGCCGAGCGGCAGGAAGACCATTTCGGCCGGCCGGCTTGACCAGCTGTTCCAGGCACGCATCAGGGGGATTGTCGAATGTTGTAGCATGGCTCTGTAACTTCCGGTCAGTGTGTCAGCGGAATAAGTTTCGGTACTGCGGACAGGCCGCTCTTGTCGGCCGTATCGCCGAGATAAGGCGTGTTGGCGTAATATCGGTTTGCCGCCGTGTTGGCGACGCGCAACTCGAGCGAATGGACGCCAGGACGCAACCGGCCGAGCGCAAAACGATAGGGCCGCCAGCCCCGCCGATCGATCTGCCGGCCGTCCAGGCTGGCGGCGACCACGGTCGCGACGTCAGGCAACTCGAGAAACCAGTCGGCCTCGTCGCCGATCTCCAGCGCCAGCCGGTAGATCCCGGTGCCGGACAAATCGGCAAATCCCTGCGTCTCCCATCCGGTCTCAACCGAAATCGGCACGAATGCCGCATTGGCCGCCGGCGCAAAACTCCAACCATCGACAAGTGAGACGGCGCGCGCGGGGTCAAGCGCTGGCTGGTTCGAGAGATGGCCATCGCCTGCGCCCCCATGCGTTGTCTGACGCAGGCGGAGGCAGCGCGCTTCCTGCGCTTCGAGCGTGACGGTCAATTGACTGAAGGCAGCGGCCTCCTCGATCTTGCCTGTCGTGGCGGACCAGACTTCGCAGTCGAAACCGTCATTGAAGAAAATCTCACTTTCCAGCGCGGCTTCACCATCGTTGAAGAGAACGATCCGCCACCAGCCATTGTCCTCGTATCCGGCCCATTGCCAGAGCCGGTCCGCGGGATAGCCGGTGATGACAGGACCGGACGGCGGAAGCGCTGCCAGCAGCGCGTCGATATCGCTGCCGCCGGGCATCCGATCGATATGCGTCGACGCCACCGCAGCCACAGGATCCGTGGCATCGCAAACGGTCGACAGGCGATCTCCGGAAGACCAGACGACACCGCCAGCGGCGCGGAAGGTCTCCAGTGCCCGCACCGTTTTTTTCGTCTCCAGCACGGTCACCGATGGCAGGATCAGGGCATCGAAGACCAGCCCCGAGACCAGCATCTGGCCGTCCTCGATCCTCGCCTTGGCCAGATCGGCCTCGCTGACGAACATGAAGTCGCAGCGCCTGGCCAGAAGCCCTTCGCACCATGCACCGATGTGAGTGGCATGGCCGTGGCGTGGGCCTTCTGCGAAGGCGGTATGAAGTGGATAGAGGATTGCGACCGGGGTGCGGGGTGTGGCCGGCTCGATGAAGGCTGAGATACGCGCGGTCTCCTGCGAAAACAGGTCATGATAGCCCCACCAGGGCTCAAAGTTGATGCCCGGCGCGAAATCGAAACGCGGATTGGTAAAGGGCGTCGGATCGTTGTCGCGCCCATCCGTCTGGTAGACGCCGTGCCATAGAAACTGGCGAGTGCCGAGGCAATAAAGCCGGATTGCCTGCGCCCGCATCGTCTCCAGCGTCAGTTCCCATTGCCCGGCGGCGCGCACCGGCGTTCGCTCGGCACTGGCATAGGTTTCGACGACACAGCGGCTGCGGCCATTCGAGCGGGCAACGGAATCGCCGAGCTTGGGCGCCAGCTGTGCGACGAAATTGTTGGAGTCGACCGTCGTCTCATGCCTGTAGGCATCGATGCCGAAGAAATCCACGGCAAGCGCGACCCTGGGGTCAATGCTGGTGAAGCCCCCGTTCAAGGCCCACGAACTGATATGCGGCAGGATTTCGTGCCCCGTGAGTGCGATGCCCTTGCGTTCGGCCCATCGACGCAGCGTGCCCGAGAAGGCATCGTTCATCAGGGCTGAATAAGCGGCATAAAATTGCGCGCGCAGCCGCAAGGTGTCAGGCCCGACATTGCGCAGCAGCGCCAGCAGCGTCTTGGCGAACGGCTGGCCCGTGTTTTGCAAAACGGCATCCGGCAGCGTCGAAGCAAATAGCAGACTGTTGCCAAGACTGCCCGAAATCTGATCCCATTTGTAAAAGCCGGCCGCCGGCTGGTCATAGAAGACCAAACCGACGGGATCAGGCACGAGATCACCAAGCGCTTCGACGAGCGGATCGAGCCCGACGTCGATAAACCGCTCCGCGGCTTCCGGCAGGAGGTAGTTGATCAGCCGGGACGTCGTGGAGCGCGCGCTGATGAATACCGTTATCGTCTGGCCGTCTTTAATCTCCCCGTCGAATGCGTAGGTGCAGGAAACACCGTCGCTTCTAACGACTGATGTCTGCGTGGTCACATCGACAATCTCGTCCAGACTGCCAACCTCGCCGGAGGAATGCAGCAGGGCCGACGCGACCATCCATTCGCACCACTCGACCCGACCGCCTTCATATTGCCACTCGAAAATGTCCGATCCCATCTTCCGAGTGAAAGGCGGATGAATGCCACTGATCTCACCCCGCGGATCTCCTGAGGACATCCAGAAAAGATGGCGCTCGCGCAGGTCGTCGCGGTCCACGACTGTCCGGCCGCCGGCGTGCCCGCTGATCCAGTTATAGTCGTCGTAGATCCCGAGCTTCAGCCCCAGCTCGGCGGCGATGCCGGCCGCGGCGCGATAGGCGACGAGGTAGGCCGGCGACAGGTAGTCGTCGCGCGACATCGCAAGCCGAGCCTGGATCAGGATCGTGCCGATCCCCTTCTGTTTGAAATCGGCAAGCTGCGCGTGGCAGACCTCCTCTGTCGGGATCGAATGCCAGAACCAGTAGGCCGACGGCCGGAACGCTGTTGTCGGGTTCTCGAATAAGTCGCGGCGATCGATGTCCTGCCCGGTTCGGATCTGCTCCAATCGTCTGCTCCCTAGTGGGTTGCCGCCGTCACGCGTTGCATGGCGTTGGTCGTTTCCGTCCAGGCCGGCTTGTCGGGCGCGAAACGCGCTCTCAGATAGTCGGCAAGATCCTTGATCTGGCTTTCGTTCAGCGTCTGGCGAAAGGCCGGCATCGACATTACTTCCGGGGCCTCACGGCCGGTGGTCTGCGCCAGAATCGCCGGCGCCTCGACACCGTTCAGGATCGCCTGGATGAGATTGTCCGGCGTCGCCGCATGCAGGTTGCTGTTGAGCGCCAGCGACGACAGGATCGAGTTTCCGGTGTGGCATGTGGCGCAGGCGCCGTTGAACAGCCGCTCGCCCTTCGGCGAAACCCGAGCGGCGACAGCCTTGGCCGCTTCACTTGCGGCAATGGCGGCCTCGCTTTGTGCGTTGCTATCGGCGGGGGCCTCGTTGAGGCTGGCGAGATATGTTGCCATGGCACGGATATCGTTATCCGGCAGCGGCTGCATGACTTCGACGACATGCGCCATCGGGCCGGCGGCACTGCCGTGATCGCGCGAATGTCCGGCGCGCAGATAGTCGTAGAAGGCGTCCGCCGTCCAGCTGACAGGGCCCTTGGCGAAGGCATTGAGAGCCGGCGCCTCCCAGCCATCGGCAAAGCCACCGGAGAGCCGGGCGCTGCCGCTCTTTTCCGCGCCCAGCACATTTCGGTCCGTGTGACAGGCCGAACAGTGACCGAGCGTCTCGACGAGATAGGCGCCCCTGTTCCATTGCGCACCACGGGTCTCGACGTATTTGAACGGCTCAGCTTTCAGAAACAGCGCATTCCAGCCCGCCATCATCGCGCGGATGCTGTAGGGAAATTTGAGCTTTGTCTCCGGCGCCTTTTCGGCGACCGGCGCCTGCGTCATCATGTAGGCGTAGAGTGCCTGAAGATCGGCTTCCTCGGCGCCCGCGAACGAGGTGTAGGGATGGGCGGGATAGAGGTGATGGCCGTCGCGGCTGACGCCCTCTCGCATGGCCCGTTCGAAGGCTGGATACGACCACGCGCCGATGCCGCTTTCAGTGTCCGGGGTGATGTTCGTGGCATAGACGGCGCCGAACGGCGTGTCGAAGCGCCGGCCGCCGGCAAAGGGTGTGCCGTCATCACCGACATGGCAGACATTGCAGGCGCCGGCCGCGGCCGCAAGCCTGCCGCGTTCGATGGTGGCCTGGCTGTAGACGTTGGCATCGGGTCGCGGAATAGTGCCGATAGCAGAACGCCAAGGCGAGGCCATTGTGACGATACCGGACAAAGCGGCGACGGCACCGACGGCCGACAGACCGATGTTCCACCACTTCCGCTTCTTCGCCACCGGGGCAGCCGGCGCTTCATCCGTCTTGCCGTTCAGCGCGGCGAGTACCAGCTCCGGCGTCAGCGGTAGTTCGCGGAAGCGAATGCCGGTGGCATCGTAAACGGCATTGGCGATGGCCGAGGCGCTGGGAACGGAGGCGGATTCTCCGACACCGAGCGGCGGCTCGTCCTGCCTCGGCACCATCAGCACGTCGATATCAGGCACCTCGGGGAAGGTGATCAACGGATAGCCGCCCCATTCCTTCGACTGCACGGCGGTCGAGGAGAATTCGACTTTTTCCTTCAGCACCCGGCTGGTGGATTGAATGATATTGCCGTGGATCTGGTGGCGCACGCCGTCGGGATTGATCATCATCCCGGAATCCTGCGCGCAGGTCACTTTGGTGACCGCGATCTCTCCGGTCTTCTTGTTGACGGCGACATCGGCGACCCAGGCGGCCCAGGCGGCGGCCTTGCCCGGAAACGGCCCATGGATGTAGACGGCATAGGCAAACCCGCGTCCGTAGAGCAGGTCGCCCTCGCCACCCAGCGTGCCCCATGTCGTATGCGGCACCCATTTCGCCCGCTCGGCCAGCGCATGCACCAGGTCGACGGCGCGCGGATCGTGGAGGTAGCGAAGCCGGTACTCGACCGGATCGACGCCGGCGGCGGCTGCCAGTTCGTCGATGTAGCATTCGTGCGCAAAGGTGTTGGGCATTGCCGACACGCCACGGAACCAGGAAGCACGCGCGATCGGCGGCATATCGTGCACGGTGACGCGGAGGTTCCCGTAGGCATAGGGCGGGATGGCGGTGCGATCGCCCATCTGCACGACGTCGGAAACTGGCGGCACCTTGCCGGTGAGGATCAAGGGAAGGGTCGGCGCCAGATTGGAGGGATAGCGGGTTTCGAAATCATAGGCGGACGGACCGCCCTCCAGATCGATACCGCCGCGCACATCCATGATCTGGGCGGCGCCCTTCGGCTCCCAGGCATGTTCCTGCTCGCGCGTCAGCTGCACCCGGACAGGTGCCTTGACGGCGCGCGACAGCAGCGCCGCGTCGGCCGTGACGTCATCGGCGCAATTGCGGCCATAGCAGCCGGCGGCTTCCAACCGCTCGACCCGGATCAGCTCTTCCGGCATGTCGAGCAGCAGCGCCAGATCGCGGCGCATGGGAAACGGGTTCTGCGTCCCCGACCAGACCGTTAGCCCGCCCTCGTTGTAATCGGCCACCGCGCAGGACGGCCCGATTGAGCCGTGCATCTGGTATGGCCAGACATAGGTGCGGTTCATCGGCTGGGCACTGCCGGCCAGGGCCATATCGACATTGCCGAGATCGGCAAGCCTGCGCGCAGTCGACGGATTGGCGCGCAGCGCCTTTTCCGGCGCGTTGAGATCCGGCCACTCGGGCGGCGCGCGCCACACGACGTTCAGGCTCTTGGCCGCCTCGATGGCGTTTTCCTCGCGGGTCGCGACCACGCCGACGAAATCGCCGAGGGCGACGACGCCGACCAGCCCGTTGATGTGCGCAACGGATGTTTCGTCGATGGAGATCAGGCTGTTTCCGACATGATCGCCGTGATCGAACCCCGCATAAGGCGGGCGAACGACGCGGCCATGCAGCATGCCCGGCACGCGCACATCATGCACATAAGTCCAGCGCCCCGTGGCCTTCTCGGGGATATCGACGCGCGGCCGCGACGAGCCGACCACTCTATAGTCCGAGGCCGGCTTAAGGGCCGCGTATTTATCGATCGACAGCCTGACATGGCTGCCGGCGACGATGTCACCGAAGCTGAGCTGCCAGTTCTCGCCGCCATCGGCACGGATGATGCCGTCTTCCAGCCGCAGCCGCTCAAGCGGCACGCCGCCCTTCTCAGCCGCCTTGGCGAGCAAATGATGGCGGGCGGTGGCGGCGGCCTGGCGCAGCGGCACCGCGGTGATCTGGATCGTTTCGCTGGCGATGGTCGCGCCCTGGTTGGGCGCGGCGGAGGTCGTGCCGAGCACCATGTCCACCTGCTCGAACGGCATGCTGAGCTCTTCGGCGACGATTTGCGCCAGAGAGGTGCGGATGCCCGTCCCTAGATCAACATGTCCGTTGAACGCAGTCACACGGCTATCGGCGCCCACCGCGATGTAGAGTTCCGCACCGTCGCCAAGCCGCGTATCGTTGACAACAAGCAGCATGTCGGCGGCCGACATATAGGCGGATTTCGGCATTTGGCGGTGGTCGGTCATGGGGAGACCTCCTTCGCAGCTTTTGGTGAGATATCGTCCGGCGTGGATCGTCGCGTCCGTTCGGCCCTGGAATAGGCGACCGCCCGCCTGGCCGCGGCAAGTATTTCCATGTGCGTTCCACAACGGCACAGATGATGGCGCAACGCCTCGCGGATCGCGTCCTCGTCGGGATCGGCATTGCGATTGAGCAGGGCTGTGGTGGCGATGATCATGCCGTTCAGGCAATATCCGCATTGAGCGGCGGCCTCGTCGATAAACGCCGCCTGGACTGGATGCAGATGCTCGGGCGTGCCGAGACCCTCAAGCGTAGTGACGCGGCGGGTGCCGACGGCACCCAGAGGCACGGTGCAGGAGCGCACGGAGCGACCATCGACGAGGACGGCGCAAGCGCCGCATTCACCGAGCCCGCAACCGTATTTCGGGCCGTTGAGGGAGAGATCGTTTCTGAGGATATAGAGAAGGGGTGTTTCCGGGCTTGCTTCGACGCTCTCGACGGCATCGTTCACAATCAAACTGAAGCAAACTGGCAGTGTCAAAGCAGGCCCTCCGCCCCGGAGAACGAAACACAGACCTCGCCTCTTTCCATCGGCCGTACCGCTACGCAGCAGACATCGCCCGGACGTCCGCAAACCATAACGATGCAACAGTCACCGACTCTTCGCATCTATTGCCCCTTTTATTATTAAGAAGTGCATACGCTTTATAATGACAAAAGACAAGTCGGATTTCATCATCGGGATTTTGCTGGCGTATCCAATCAGCAAGGCGTTTTTTGTGTCGTCTTGATAAAAATCAGAACATCGCTATTGCAATTTAGAGCGTATGCGCTAGAATTTTTGCCAAGCCTCCAATCGTGGGAACAATGCGTCGAAAGACAGCTAAGAAGGGTCGCTATGTCTAACGGAAAAGAAAAGATCGCGATTATCGGCGCCGGCCTCGGCGGCGCAGTCGCGGGTGCGCTGCTCCAACACGCAGGTTTCGACGTCAACGTCTATGAACAGGCACCGGCATTCTCGCGCCTGGGCGCCGGCATTCATATGGGGCCGAACGTCCTGAAGATTTTCGAGCGCATCGGCGTCGACAAGAAGGTGATCGGCATCAGCAGCACGCCGAGCCATTGGTTCAGCCGCGACGGCATTACCGGCGAATACACCGCCCGGGTTTCGCTTGAAGGCTACGGCCAGACCTATTGCACCGTTCACCGCGGCGACTTGCAGGCCATCCAGTGCGATGCGTTGCAGCCAGGCACCTTGCATTTCGGCAAGAAGCTGGCTCGCCTCGACGACAGCGGCACCGATGTGCTGATCGAATTCGAAGACGGAACCTCGATACGCGCCGACATCGTGATCGGCGCCGACGGCATCAATTCGCGCGTTCGCGAAACGCTGCTCGGCGAAGAGAAGCCGAATTACAGCGGCTGGGTCGGCCATCGCGCCCTGATCTCGTCCGACAAACTGAAGAAATACGATCTGACATTCGAGGATTGCGTCAAGTGGTGGGGTCCGGACCGTCATATGATGGTCTACTACACGACGGCTCGGCGCGACGAATATTACTATGTCACCGGCGTTCCGCATCCGGCCTGGGAATTCGATTCGGCTTTCGTCGACAGCAGCCGCGACGAGATGGCGGCGGCGTTCGAGGGTTATCATCCGATCATCCAGGCGCTGATCGAAAGCACCGATGGGGTGACGAAATGGCCGTTGTTCAACCGTAACCCGCTGCCGCTCTGGAGCAAGGGCCGTCTTGTGCTGCTTGGAGATGCGTGCCATCCGATGAAGCCGCATATGGCGCAGGGTGCCGCGATGGCGATCGAAGACGCCGCCATGCTGACCCGCTGCCTGCAGGAAACCGGCGTCAACGACTTCCGCACTGCTTTCGGATTGTATGAGACCAATCGCCGCGATCGCGCGACGCGTGTCCAGAGCGTTTCGAACGCCAACACTTTCCTGCTCAAACAGGAGGATCCGGCCTGGGTCTACGGCTATGATATCTATGCCGCCCCCCTGAAGAGCGAGACGGCGGCATGAGCGGCGGCGCCTTGTACGGGGCGAACGTCTTCGCCAACGGCATCCGCCAGCACTATCTGCGCTATGGCGGCAAAGGCCCTGCGGTCATCCTGATCCCGGGCATCACCAGCCCCGCGATCACCTGGGGTTTCGTCGCCGAACGGCTGGCCGAGCGTTACGACGTCTATGTGATCGACGTACGCGGCCGCGGCCTGTCGTCGACTGGCCCCGACCTCGATTACTGCCTCGACGCCATGGCTGCCGACGTCGTCGGCTTCGCATTGGCGCTTGGACTTGCTACTCCCGCCCTGCTCGGCCATTCGATGGGCGCGCGCATCGCCATCCGTGCCGCCGTTGCGGCGCCGGAGGCGTTTTCGAGGCTGGCGCTGATCGATCCGCCGGTCTCCGGCCCCGGACGCCGCGCCTACCCGAGCAAGCTGACCTGGTATGTCGACAGCATCCGCCTGGCGCTGAAGGGCATCGACGCGGAGGGCATGAAGGCGTTTTGTCCGACATGGACCGACGAGCAACTGAAGCTGCGCGCCGAATGGCTGCACAGCTGCTACGAGCCCGCGATCGTCACCGCTTTCGAGGACTTCCACAAGGACGACATCTTTCCGGATCTGCCGAAGCTCAAGCAGCCGGCCATGTTGATGGTCGCCGGCCGTGGCGGCGTGATCGAAAGCGTCGACGTGGACGAGGCCCGCTCGCTTTATCCGGGGCTGGAAATTACCCGGGTGCCAAATGCAGGGCATATGATTCCATGGGATGATTTCGACGGCTTCTTTGCCGCGCTTGGAGATTTTCTCTCCCGTTGATTGAAGCGGCGGTGGGGCGATGATCCTGCGCCGTTTGTTTGAGAGCCGTTTTTTTTGCGAAGCAAAGGATTTCACCCGTGCAGAAGTATTACCGTATCGGCCAGATCGTTCCGAGCTCCAACACGACGATGGAGACCGAAATTCCCGCCATGCTGACGGCACGCCAGTCCATCCGGCCCGAGCGCTTCACTTTCCACTCCAGCCGCATGCGGATGAAGAAAGTGGTGAAGGAAGAACTGGCGGCAATGGACGCCGAATCCGACCGTTGCGCCGTCGAGCTCTCCGACGCCCGCGTCGATGTTCTCGGATACGCGTGCCTGGTCGCCATCATGGCGATGGGCCTCGGCTATCACCGCCAGTCGGAGAAGCGCCTGATGGGTCGCACCCAGGAGAATGGCACTGATATTCCCGTCGTGACCAGTGCCGGCGCCCTGATCGAGGGCCTGAAGGTGATGAAGGCGAGGAAGATCGCCGTCGTCGCTCCTTATATGAAACCGCTGACGGAGCTGGTCGTGGACTACATTCGCGAGGAAGGCTTCGAGGTCGTGGACTGGCGGGCACTCGAGATCCCCGACAATCTGGATGTGGCGCGCCACGACCCGGAAAATCTTCCGGCGATCGTGCAGACGCTCGACCTGACCGATGTGGACGTGATCGTGCTATCGGCCTGTGTGCAGATGCCATCGCTGCCCGTCATCGCCAAGGTCGAAGCCATGACAGGCAAACCGGTACTGACCGCCGCCGTCGCGACCACTTATTGCATGCTCAAGAAGCTCGGTCTGGAAGCCGTCGTGCCAGGCGCCGGCGCACTTCTGTCGGGCGCATACTGAAGAGGGGCCGATCATGCAGAGCGCGCAAAGCAATTATCAGGGCGTCTGGGGCAACCGCATCGGCTTCGGCCAGCGCCCTGCCCTCCTCGTCATCGATTTCCTAAAGGGGTACACCACCGAGGGCGCGCCTCTCTACGCCCCTGGCGTGGTTGACGCGGTCGCGCAGACGCCGGCGCTCATAGATGCCGCCCGCGAGGCCGGCATCCCGATCATCCATACGCGCATCCTCTATCTTGCGGAAGACTGCGCCGATGGCGGGATGTGGGTGAAGAAGTCGCCGGTCATGAAAGGAATGGTCGAAGGCAACGTGCTGGCCGAATTCTGCGACGGTGTCGAGCCTGCCAGCGGCGAACTCGTCATCGTCAAGCAATATGCCAGCGCCTTCTTCGGCACCAGTCTTGCCTCCCAGTTGCATGCGCAGGGGATCGACACCGTGATCATGGCCGGCTGTTCGACCAGCGGCTGTATTCGCGCCACCGCCGTGGATGCGGTCCAGCATGGATTCCGCGGCATCGTCGTGCGCGAGTGCGTTGGCGACCGGCACCCAGATCCGCACAATGCCAATCTCTTCGACATCGACAGCAAATATGGGGATGTCGTTTCGAGGGAGGAGGCAATCGCGGAAATCGCCAAAGTCAGGTCCGACCGCGCATAATTTGGGGGAAACGCCCCAGACTTCAAACCTAAGCCTTCAAACAAGATAGGGGAACGAGCATGGATCAATTCAGTTTCACGGAAATTTGCCTGCATCAGTTGAAGATGTCGGGTGTCCACGAGGGCGAAAAACTCATCGTCCTGACCCAGGGCAGCGAACGCCTCGATTACGCCGACGCCTTCATGGCGGCAGGCATGCGTCTTGGCGCCAAGATGTATCACATGCGTTTGCCGCCGGTGCCACCGGCAGGTGCCTGGGCGGTCGGCCAGACGGGCCTCGCCGCCATGCCGGAAGCGGTGGAGGCCCTGAAGGCTGCCGACATGCTGATCGACTGCATCTTCCTGCTCTTCAGCCCGGAGCAGATGGCGATCCAGGCGGCCGGCACGCGTATCCTGACCGCCGTCGAACCGCCAGAAATTCTGGCACGCATGCTGCCGACCAAGGAACTGCGCGAGCGCGTCGAATTTGCCGGAGACCTGCTGTCCAAGGCGAAAGTGATGCGGATCACCTCTCCGCACGGCACGGACGTCACCTACAAGCTCAACACCTATCCCGCCATTACCGAATATGCGTGCACGGACGAGCCGGGCCGCTGGGATCATTGGCCGTCCGGATTTGTCTTCACCGGCGGTGACGACGATGGCGTCGACGGGACAATCGTCGTTGCTCCAGGCGATATCCTGCTGCCGCAGAACATCTACGTGCGCGACCCGATCATCTACACGATTGAAAACGGATGGATCACCGATATTCGCGGCGGCCTCGATGCCGAGCTGGTCAAGTCCTACATGGATGGTTTCAACGACCCGCGTGGCATGGGCATGAGCCATGTCGGCTGGGGTCTCAATCAGAACGCCAAGTGGCATCGCATGGTACCCGGCGAATTCCCGGGTGGCATGGGAATGGAGGCACGCTCCTTCTACGGCAACGTGATGTTCTCAACCGGCCCCAACAACGAGCTCGGCGGCCCGAACGACACCGCGTGCCATCTGGATATCCCAATGCGCGGTTGCTCGCTGTTCCTCGATGATGAGCCAATGGTTCTGGATGGCGACATCGCCGTGAAGGAAATGAAGCACAACTTCAAATAACCGGGCTTGCCAGCCGCTCCGCGTGAAATCGCGCGGAGCGGGTTGCGGTGTGCCACGCCTTGACCGTCGCAACATGCTGTGGTGTTTCCTGCATTCCCGCCAAAGACGCCGTAACTGATGGACCACCTCGACGATGACCGCAAAAGAGACCGAACAGCTGCCAGAAGCTCCGGCGCCTCAAAATGGCTACCAAGTGACGGAGCAAGTCGGGCATCTCCTGCGCAAGGCCTATCAGCGCCATCTGTCGATTTTCCAGACCAATGCCAGCGATCCGGACTTGACGTCGGTGCAGTTCGTGACGCTGTGCGCGCTACACGATCTCGGTCCCAGCTCGCAGGTCGAGCTCGTGAAGGCAACGTCCGTCGACCAGGCGACCATCCGTGGCATCGTCGAGCGGCTGAAGGCCCGCGGACTGATCGATCTCTCCAAGGACGAGGCCGACGGCCGCAAGGTGGTGATCTCTTTGCTCCCCAAAGGGGAAGCCCTGCTGCAGGACATGTATCCGCAAGCCTACCTCATCAGTGAAAAGACTGTCGCGCGTCTCAATCCGGCGGAACGCATCGCGTTGTTGTATCTCTTGCGCAAAATCGCCGACGATGAGACTGAACAGTAGGTGTTGATTGGGGTCCCTGCTCTTGAAGGGATTCGAACTACCGCCCCGCTCCTCGAAAGCTGAATTTTTCTGGAGGTTGATCGATACAGCGCAAGCAAGTCGCTCTCGCAATTACGAAAATTTTTCGATCGAGAGGCGCTTCGGTCGGCAACGCTGCACTATCGCGATGACAGGCGCCGCGATGCTGCTTGAGGATGCAAGCCGATAGCCGCGCACGGCCTTTCGTTCCGCTATTGTCACCCGACAAAGAAACTGCCATCATGGACTGGCAGGCTCCAATGGGCCGCTGATATTCCATGAGCAGGGTAGCTCTCGACCGGAAACGGGCGGGAGCTTTTTTATTTTTTGGTGGACGATGATGCATTCAGAAAGCTGGCGGGTCGGTGTGCTGTTCTCCGAAACGGGTGTGACCGGAGCGGTGGAAAAAACCCAAAGGGCGGCAACGTTGCTGGCGATCGACGAAATCAACGCGGCGGGAGGCGTGCTCGGGCGGGCTATCGAGCCCATTGTGTACGATCCGCAATCGACGCCCAATCTCTACAAGGAACTTGCAGTCAGGCTTTGCGACGATGACCGCGTCCGGGTCGTATTCGGTTGCCATATGTCGAGCACCCGCAAAGCCGTCCTTCCCGTCATCGAGGCCCGTGACGCGTTGCTGTTTTACCCGACGCTGTACGAGGGGTTCGAATATTCCCGGCACTGCATCTATACGGGGGCGGCCCCCAACCAAAACTCCGTCCAGCTGGTCGACTTCCTGACCAGGCATTATGGAAAGCGGGTTTTCCTCGTGGGCTCGAACTACGTCTATCCTTATGAGTCCAACCGGACGATCAGCGACCTTTTTCTTCAGGTCGGCGGACAGGTGCTGGACGAGATGTATGTTCCCCTGAACCTCAAAACCGAAGACGTCGCCAAAATCATCCGGCATATTCACGCGGCAAAGCCGGACGTCATCTATTCGACCATTGTCGGTGACGGTATCATCCCCTTCTACACAGCATTCAAGGAGGCCGGATTTGATGCGGCGACGATGCCGATCTCGAGCCAGTCGACCAGCGAGGCCGACGTGATCCGCATGCGGCCGGAGGTGGCCGCAGGGCACATTACCGCCGCCCCCTTCTTTGCGTCTCTGGATACGCCACGCGCCCGCGCCTTCGTCTCCGCTTACGAACGGCGCTACGGCCTGCAGATGCCGCCCACAGCACCAGCCGAAGCCGCCTACTTCCAGGTTTATCTCTATGCGGCGGCTTTGCAGCACGCCGGCAGCGACAGGCTCGAGGAGCTTCTGCCGGCTCTTTCTGAAGTCGAGTACGATGCACCGCAGGGGGCGGTTAAGATAGACCGGCTGACGAACCACACGCATCTGTGGCCGAGAGTGGCAAGGGTGAATGCGCAGGGCAGCTACGACATCGTCTACGATCCGTCGCTCCGGGTCGCGCCTGATCCGTTCATGCGCGAATATCGCCCGGACTTCACGCAGTCTTCCCCGCATAGCGTCCCGGTTTGAGAGGGAGCGAGATGTCATTCGCCCTTCTCAGGGATCTGCGGGATCTCAAAGTTGTGGTCATCCACCCTCGGACATCCGAGGGAGATTTTCTCGTGGATCATCTGCGCCGTATCGGTTGCATGGTCAATTGTCTCTGGCCGGTGCCGGCCGAATTGCCGCATGGCACGGATGTCGTCTTCCTTGCCATGGAAGACGAGGCGAGACCGGAAATCGAGCGTCTGCTGAAGTCCTTTCCCAACCCGGCCCCGACCATGCTTGCCATTGTCGGCTACGAAAACCCCTCAACGTTGCAGATCGTACTGGAAAGCGGCGCGCTTGCCATCGTCGAAAGACCGATCAAACCCTTCGGCCTCCTCACCAATCTGGCCATCGCCCGCAACCTGTGGCTCGAACGCCAGAAGCTCGTCAAGGAGGCACGCAAGTACAAGCGCAAGGTTCTAGGTGACCAGAAACTGGCACGGGCAAAAGCGATTCTGATGGCCAACCGCGGCACCAGCGAGACCGAGGCCTACCGCGAAATGCGCGAGCAGGCGATGGCCCGGCGCGTGCCCATCGATGAAATCGCCAATTCGATTATCAACGCCGAACAACTCTTGCGCCCAGCCCAGAAACATGATTAGTTTTTCATGTGTTTCGAACGAAACGCCTCCGGCACATCCCTTCGCTTGACGAAGCCATGTGCCGCTGTTGCACACGGCGCAGCCGTGATGCGGTGATGGCAAGGGTGCCCGCAGGCTGTGACAAGCCTCGCGGGTTTTTTGTTGTCTGCTGACAGTGACGTCAGTTCTCTACCCATTTCCGGCATGAAAGCCTCGCCGTTCGGCGGGCCGTGCCGTCGTGCGCCAATCAAAAAAAGGGGAACCAAGATGGTGTTCAACAGACGTGAATTTCTGAAAACCGCAGCCACCGCTTCTGCCGCGATCGCCCTGCCGGCTCTGGGCAGCCGCGCCTTCGCAGCCGATCCTATCAAAGTCGGTGCGCTCTATTCGCAAACGGGCGGGCTTTCGGTTGCAGAAAAGCTTCTGGCAAACGGCGTCATGATGGCCGTTGCCGAAATCAACGCGGCCGGCGGTGTTCTCGGCCGTCCGGTCGAGGTGGTCGTCGAAGATGGAGCTTCCGATCCGAAGACCTTCAGCGAGAAAGCTTCGAAGCTGATCCTCAAGGACAAGATCTCCACCGTGTTCGGCTGCCATACCTCGGCCAGCCGCAAGGCCGTGCTGCCGATCTTCGAGCGACGTGGCGCGATGTTGTTCTACCAGACACATTACGAAGGCTTCGAGTGCTCGCGCAACGTCGTCTATTCCGGTGCCGTTCCGAACCAACAGCTCTCCAACTACATCCCCTGGATCGTCGAGAAACTGGGCAAGAAGAAATTCTTCATCGTCGGCTCGAACTATGTCTATCCGCGCGAGATGGCCAAGGTTTCCAAGAAGCTGATCGAGGCAGCCGGCGCCGAATGGGTGGCGGACGAATATCTAGAGCTTGGCCATTCGGAATGGGCCGTCATGGTCAGCAAGATCAAGGAATCCGGCGCCGACGTGGTCCTGTCCAACGTGGTCGGCGACTCCATCATCGCCTTCTATCGTGAGTTCAAGAACCAGGGGCTTTCACAGGAGGTTCTGCCGATCTGCGCGACGGTCACCTCCGAAATCGAAATCGCGGCGATGGGCGCCGAATATGCGGCAGGAAGCTATACCTCCTTCCCCTATTTCATGTCGATCGACACACCGGCAAACAAGAGCTTCATCGACCGCTTCAGGACGTTCGTCAACGATCCAAAAGCCGTTACTTACCATTCACTCGAAGCCGCCTATTTCCAGGTCTTCCTGTGGAAGCAGGCCGTCGAAAAATCCGGCGATCTTTCTGCGGAGGCGATCAGGGCCGGCATTCGCGGCCAAACCTACGAAGCACCCGGCGGCAAGGTGACCACCGATCCCGATAACCTGCATTGCTGGCTGACGCCGCGCATCGGGCAATGGCAGGCGGACGGCCAGAGCAAGGTGGTGAACGCCTACCCGGCCCCGATCAAGCCCCTGCCCTATTCGGCCTATGGCGAGACGGAGAGCAATCTATTCTGCACCAGCAACGGTCTCGACGCCGCAAAGCTCAAGGGCTGACCCCTTCCCCGCGACGTCCCGCCATCCATGGATGGCGGGATCATCTCTCGGTAAGGCCGGCCTCCCCTCTTCTTCCGCAAGCTGCCATCCGGATGGGCAAGGCGCAGGAGAGTTCGGCCCGCCCTTCTCACGAACGGTGGCGTTATGCTCGACATTCTCTTTATCGGCCTCAGTCTCGCCTCGATCCTTCTTTTGGTCGCGCTTGGCCTTGCCATCACCTACGGCGCCATGGGCGTCATCAACATGGCCCATGGCGAAATGGTCATGATCGGCGCCTATGTCGCCGTCCTTTCCGGCATCTGGCTAAAAGCAAGCCTTCTCTTCGCGATCCCTCTGGCCTTCGTCGTCACGGCCCTGCTCGGCCTGCTGATCGAGCGGGTGGTCGTCCGACGGCTCTACGGCCGTCTGCTGGACACGCTTCTCGCCACCTGGGGAATCGCCATCCTTTTGCAGCAAGCCGTGCGGCTCGAGTTCGGCCTGTCCTTTTTCGACATTCACGTCGAAGGCCTGGGGGCCGGCCTGCAGAACGTCGCCGTGCCTGTCTACCTGCAAGGCACGTTCAGGCTCGCCGGCGCTGATATCAACGCCTACCGCGCCTTCATCATCGCCGTTGCCGCCGCGCTGACACTGGCGACATGGTTCATTCTCTACCGGACGGCGGCCGGCATGCAGGTCCGCGCCATCATCCGGAACCCGAAAATGGCCGCCGCCTGCGGCATCGACGTGAAACGCGTCAACGCCATGACCTTCGCGTTCGGGTCGGGCCTTGCCGGCGTCGCCGGCGTCATGATGTCCGGCTTCAAGACCGTCTTTCCCGACATGGGCACGACGATGGTCGTCGACGGCTTCATGGTCGTCGTGACCGGCGGGGTCGGCAGCCTTTTCGGCACCATCCTCTCCTCAGGCCTGCTCGGCGAGATCAATGCCTTGGTGGCCATCGGCACGAACGACATCCTGGCGCGCGCCGTCGTGTTCGGCGTCGTCATCCTCGTCATCCTCGTCAAGCCCAGCGGGCTGTTCTCGTTCAAGGGACGCTGACATGAGCATTGAACGGAAATTCCAGATCGCGGCTTATGTGCTTTTCATCGCGGTGATCTTCACAGCCCCCGTTTTCGGCGACGAATTCTGGCTGAATCGCATTTCGAAATACCTGGTCTACGGCATGCTGGGCGTCGCCATCGCGCTTACATGGGGATATGCGGGCATTCTCAATCTCGGCCAGGGACTGTTTTTCGGCCTGGGCGCCTACATGCTGGCCATGTCGTTGAAGCTGTCGAGCCTGACCAGTCTCCAACAGGGTTCCGACAAGCCGGTTCCGGATTTCATGCTCTGGAATGCCGAGCCCGGCGCGCCCACGGAACTTTGCTGCATCAACAAGGGCTCGTTCCTCTGGCTTCCCTTTCAAAGCCAGTCGGTGGGTCTTGTGCTCGGCATCGTGCTTCCGGTGGTGATTGCCGGCGCACTCGGCATGCTGGTTTTCCGCAAGCGCATTTCCGGCGTCTTCGTCTCGATCATCACGCTGGCGCTCGTTCTGCTCGTCCGCCTCGTCATGGTCGATGCGCAACCGGTGACGAACGGCTTCAACGGCCTGACCGATCTCGGCTGGCTCACGATCGGCGGCGTCGAATTCGATCCCTACAGCCGGGCGACCTATTACCTGTGCGCCGTATGCCTGTCGCTGACACTCATCGGTGCGCGTCTTATCGTGGAAACCCGAGCGGGCATGATCCTGCAGGCGATCCGCGATGACCAGGTGCGCGCCCGGTATCTTGGCTTCGACGTCTCGCTCTACCAGGTGTTCTTCTTTGTCATTTCGGCAGGGATCGCCGGCGTTGCCGGCATGCTCTACGTCGTCGTCGCAGAGTTCGCCTCTCCGACCTTCATGGATCTGTCCTTCTCCGTGACGATGGTCGTCTGGGCTGCCGTCGGCGGCCGCTCGTCTCTGCTTGGCGCCTGCATCGGCGCAATTCTGATCAACATGATCGAAGCGGAGGTCAGCGAGACCGAGGCGCTGGTCGAGGCGTGGAAAGCGATCATCGGTCTGATCTTCGTGCTGGTCGTTCTGTTCATGCCGCGCGGCCTTGGCGGCGTCGCGCATGACGTGCTGCGGTGGTTCGTCCGCCGGCGCAAACCAGCTGAGGCCCTTCCGGCATTGCCGCGGCAAAGCGAGGCATTGTGATATGAGCGCCATTGCATTGACCATCGACGGTCTCGGCGTCGATTTCGGCGGTTTCCGCGCCGTCAACAATGTCAGCATCACCGTCTTCGACGGTGAGCTGCGTGTGCTGCTTGGCGCAAACGGTGCCGGTAAGACGACCTTGATGGATCTGGTGAGCGGCAAGACGCGCAGCACCCAGGGCAGGGTCTTCGTCTACGACACCGACATCACCAACTGGCCCGAACACCGCATCGCACGCGCCGGCATAGGCCGGAAATTCCAGATTCCCAGCGTCTTTCGGGACCTTACCGTGCGACAGAATCTGGAGGTCGCCAATTGCCGCAATCCTTCGGTGCTCGCCAATCTTCGGTTCGGCTTTTCGCGTGCAGAGGCGAACCGCGTCGACGACGTCATTGCCCTCATCGGCCTCGATGCCGAACACGATGTGATGGCCGCCTATCTCAGCCATGGCCAGACGCAGTGGCTGGAGCTCGGCATGCTCATCGTCCAGGATCCCAAGGTGGTTCTGCTTGACGAGCCGACCGCCGGGATGACCCAGGCCGAAACCCGCAAGACAGCCGAGATCATCAACAATCTCAAAGGTCGCCATACGATCCTCGTCGTCGAACACGACATGGGGTTTGTCCGCGAGATCGCTGAACGCATCACCGTTCTCCATCTCGGAGAGGTTCTGGCGGAGGGAAGCGTCGAAGATATCGAACGCAATCCGAAAGTCCGTGAAGCCTATCTCGGTTCGAAAGGAATATCCTGATGCTGTCGTTGAAAGACGTGCACAGCTATTACGGCCGCAGCCATATCCTGCACGGCGTCACCCTCGATGTTCCGGCCGGCAAGGTGACGAGCATCCTCGGCCGCAACGGCACCGGCAAGACGACGCTGTTGAAAACGCTGATGGCATTGACCGACCGCATGACGGGCGAGATGCTTCTGCAGGGAAAGGACATGGCTGCATCCCCAACGCATGAAAGGGCAAGGGCCGGCATCGCCTACGTCCCCCAGGGCAGGGAGATCATTCCCGATTTTACCATCCGCGAGAACATCCTGATGGGCGCCTTTGCCCGCACCGATGGCAAACGCGAGATTCCAGCGCTGGTGCCAGAGCTTTTTCCATACCTGATGGCCAATCTCGATCGGCCGGGTGGCGTGCTTTCGGGCGGCCAGCAGCAGCAGCTCGCCATCGCCCGCGCGCTGGCCGCAGATCCGAAAGTGCTGCTTCTCGATGAACCTAATGAAGGCATCCAGCCCTCTATCGTCGAGGAGATTGAAAAGATCATCATCCGGCTCAATCGCGAAATCGGCATGACGATCATCCTCGTCGAGCAAAACGTCGCATTTGCGCGGCACGCGTCTCACCGGTTCGCGATGCTTGAGAAGGGGCGTGTGGTCGCTGCCGGCGCCATCGATGCACTCTCCGACGCGCTTGTTCATCGGCATATGGCTGTCTGAAACAGCCGGCTATCCACCATAAAGACAATGGGAAAGACAATGACATCCACACAAAACTACACCGCCGCCACCATCCAGTTCGAACCCACCATGTTCGAGAAGGCGCGCAATATCAGCCGGCTGGCAGCCCTTTGCGAGGAGGCAGCGGAGGCAGGCGCGCGCCTGATCGTCACCCCCGAAATGGGCACGACCGGCTATTGCTGGTTCGACAGAGCCGAAGTGAAACCTTTCGTCGAAACTATCCCCGGACCGACCACGGATGTTTTCCAGGCCATTGCCAGCAAACACCGCTGCCATATCGTCGTCGGCATGCCGGAAGTCGACCCGGCGAGCGAACTCTACTACAATACCGCCGTGCTGATAGGCCCTGAGGGCGTCGTTGGCCGGCATCGCAAATCACATCCCTATATCGCGGAGCCGAAATGGGCTGCCAACGGTGACATCGTCCACGAGGTATTCGAAACGGAGATCGGCCGGATCTCGATGCTGGTCTGCATGGATCTGCACTTCTTCGAGACGGCGCGTCTGGAGGCCCTCGCGGGTGCCGACATCATCTGCCATATCTCCAACTGGCTGCAGGAGCGCACGCCGGCACCCTACTGGATCAATCGCGCCTTCGAAAACGCCTGCTATGTCATCGAGAGCAACCGTTGGGGACTAGAGAGAACCGTGCAGTTTTCCGGCGGAAGCTGCGTGATCGATCCCGACGGCACGGTCGCCGCATCTATCGATACGGGCGACGGGATCGCCTATGGCACTATCGATCTCGCTCTTGCCCGCCGCCGCGAGGTCCTGTGCGAACCGGTGTTTGAGTCCCGCCGGCCCGAACTCTACATGAACATGATGACCAACAGCTTCACCTGGAACCCGGGCGACTACTTCCGTCTCTATGGCTACCAGCCGATCCCGCGCGGACGCGCATCGCGTGCCGCAGTCGCCCAGTTCGCCCCCTCCTCCGTCGTCGCAGACAATCTCGCCCGCATCGCCCATCTGGCAGCCGAGGCGAAGGCAACAACAGCGCCGGACATTCTGGTTTTCCCGGAACTGTCGCTGACCGGACTGGAGGCGCCGCAAAGCCGGGCGGAGCTGCTCTCGGGCCCGACGGTATCGGCCTTCGTTCGTCTGGCGATGAAGCTCGGTTTCTATCTTGTCGCCGGATTTGCCGAGGCGGATGGGGACAAGGTTTATAACAGTGCGGTTCTCGCTGGCCCCGAGGGGCTTGTGGGAAGCTACCGCAAGACGCATCTCGGCATTTCCGACAGCTGGGCGACGGCCGGCGACGAATGGAAAGTCTACGATCTGGCGATCGGCCGCGTCGGTTTGGCGATCGGCCACGACGCGCTATATCCGGAAGCCATCCGTTCGCTCGCGCTGTTGGGATGCGACGTGGTCGCTTGCCCATCAGCCATAGCTGGCACTTTCACCGGCAGCCACAACGGCACGAAAATTCCGCATAACTATCCGATCCCCAAGGGGGCCGATCCCTACCACTGGCATGCGTTGCGCGTGCGCGGCGGCGAGAACAATGTCTATTTCGCCTTCGCCAATGTCCTGGATGCGGCGCGGGGATACCTGGGCAAGAGTGCGGTGTTCGGGCCGGATTCCTTTGCCTTTCCGCGCCAGGAATCGGCAATCCTGGACGAGGACGGGATTGCGTCAGCAACCGTCGACACCACCAATCTCGAAACGCCGTATCCGACGAACATCGTCCGGCGAAAGGATCTTGTCGTCATGCGCCAGCCGCATCACTATCAGCCGCTCGTCAAATGGCATCAGTGAGAGACCGGCAAGATGTCCACATTCACATTCGCGACCGTCCCGCAGATCATCGCGGGACCGGGTTGCATCACGAGGCTTTCGGAGCTGACGAAAACCCGGCTTGGACCGCGCGTCATGGTGATTTCGGACGATGGGGTCGTCAAAGCGGGGCTCGTTCAGCCGGCCCTGGCAAGCCTTGCGGACGGCGGCGCTGAAATATCGATCTTCACCGGTGTTGTCGCCGACCCGCCGGACGCCATCATTCATGCGGCTGTGGCGCAGGCGATCGGTTTCGGCGCCACGGGTGTACTTGGCATCGGCGGCGGCTCGTCGCTTGATGTCGCAAAACTTGTGGCTCTGCTCTGCAAAAGCAACGAAGCGCTCGATGATATCTATGGAGTGGGCAAAGTCAGCGGGCAGCGCTTGCCGCTGGTGCTTGTGCCCACAACGGCAGGCACCGGCTCCGAAGTCACACCGATTTCCATCGTCACCACGGGCGCATACGAGAAAAAAGGCGTCGTATCGCCAGTCCTACTGCCGGATGTGGCGCTTCTCGACGCGGAGTTGACCCTCGGCCTTCCTCCAGCCGTGACGGCTGCAACGGGGATTGACGCCATGGTGCACGCCATCGAGGCTTTCACCTCCGCGAGTGCAAACAACAATCCGGTTTCCCGTGCCCTTGCCAAGGAGGCTCTTCGGCTTCTCGGGGCGAATTTAGAGGTCGCAGTGGTGAAAGGAACCGATCTGGCCGCCCGGCAGGCGATGCTGCTCGGCGCGCTGCTGGCCGGTCAGGCCTTTGCCAATTCGCCTGTCGCTGCCGTCCATGCTCTCGCCTACCCGATCGGTGGCCGCTATCACGTTGCGCACGGCCTTTCCAACAGCCTGGTTCTGCCGCACGTGCTGCGCTTCAACGCGACGGTGTGTGGTGATGCCTATGCTGAACTGGCGCCGTGCCTCTTTCCTTATCTCGAGCCTGCCGGTCAGGCCGAGCGGCTTTCCGGTTTTATCGAAGGACTGGCATTGCTGCCTGTACGCCTGAACCTGCCCGTACGCCTGCGCGATGTCGGAATTCCCAGGGACGGACTGCCTCTGCTAGCTGAAAGTGCGATGGAACAGACCCGGTTGCTGGTCAACAATCCGCGCACGGTGTCGCAGTGGGACGCCACTCAGATCTATGAGGCGGCTTGGTAAGAAGATGCCTGCTGTCACGATCGCGCCATAGTTGAGGATACGGATCGGACGAAAGGATGTGGAGGCAAATTTCCTATCGTCAGAAAAGCGCGGCTACGAAAAGCCGCCGGCCCACAATGTTTCACAAAGGGAGGCAGTGTTGCCCACTGCCGGTATCGGCTCGAAAGCCGATCGACATGACCCGGACGTGCGGATACCGGGTCCCTAACGCACTCATGTCAGAGGCATTGCCACGGGCCGCATCGGTGCGCCGGTTGCGCCGCGCAGCTTGATGCAGGCCCCGAAAAAGGCGAATTCGTAGAGCCTTTCGGCGGCCAGCTCCTCAAGAAAAGCCATCTCAAGGATTGGCACACCTGCTTCCGCCAACAGGTAGGTATGGACAGGGAAGAAATTGAGCTCGTGTGCCGATGGCGTCTGCTCCAGCGTCAGATTGTCGGCGCCGATCATGAGCGCGCCGTGCTTGGCGATATACTCCGCACCCTCGCGGTTGAGGCCGGGCGTGTTTCGGGTGAAGGCCATATCCGGCCACAGGAGCATCTGGCCGGTGCGCAGCAGCACCACGTCGCCGGGCAGGATCTTCAATCCCTGCTTCTTCAGGCATCCGGCGATGTCGGCCTTGCCGATCGCATGGCTCGGCGGCAACGTGTCGACGCCATGCATGGCCGCGATATCGAGGAGAATGCCGCGCGCGAAAATCGGCGGATATTTTTCCGGGCCGCAAATATCCCAGGCGCGGCTGCCGAGGTGATCACGCGCCGTGAAGCCATTGAATATCTCGCCGTTATAGCCGAAGTGGTTGAACGTATCGATATGCGTGCCACAATGGGTGTACATCGAAATACTGTCGCCGGAATAGCCGACGAGTTCGTTCTGTTGGCGCGTCACGCCCATGGTGTTTGCGACGATCTCGCCCTGCGGCGTGTGGGTCATCCAGATCTGATAGGGCTGGTCACCGGCGCCGAACCAGCCGGGCATGCCGACGAAATGGTCGACCGAAAGGTCGAAGACTTTCGACGCATCGGTGCGGCCGATGATTGCGGAACGCGACTTGGCGTCGATCAGGTTCAGCATGCCGATCTCGTCGTCGCTGCCATAGGGGCTCTTCGTCACCTTATGGAATTCGGCATTGTAGGCGATGATCTTGCTCTTGGTCGCTTCGTCGACATAACACGCCATGCACATTGCAAGTCTCCTTGTTGACCGTCGCAGCCGCCGCAGCCGCCACCTTCAGATCGTTTCGCCGCGAATGACCGGTTCGGCGACGAGCGCCATCGACAATAGCCGCTCGTCGCGGCGTGCCAGCCCCGATAGCAGGAAGCCAACCGGCATGCCGGCTTCACCCGTGCCGCAGGGGATCGACACCCCGCACCAGTCGAGAAAATTGCCGAGCAGCGTGTTGCGCAGTGTCTTGCCGTTGGTGGCGATGAAGAGCTGGTCGTCGGTCTTCAACGGCTCGAGCAGCGGTGCCACATGCGCGACAGTCGGGAAGGCAATCAGCCGGTCGCCGACCAGCCGGTCCACCGCCTCGATCAGCCGCGTGCGGGCAGAGAGAATGTCGAGGTAGTGCGAAAGGGTGATCTTTTCACCGAAGCTGGTGCGCGAGACCACACGCGGGTCGATCAGTCCGGCATCCGGCCCGGTGATCCGCGCCCGGTGCAGCCAGTAGGCCTCCGCCGTTACCAGGGCTCCATGGCTTGCCATCAGCTGCAGAATTTCCGCAAAGGCCGGGATTTCCAGTGGCGTGCAGATGACGCCGGCGGCGGACAAACGCGCGACGGCCGCCTCAAAGGCCGCAACAACACCCGGCTCGGCCTCGTCGAAGACGACGTTGGTGGGAATGACGAGTTCGAGCCCGGCAAGCGGACGGTGGCTGGCCGTCGGGGCTGTCAACCCACGCATCGCCGCATCGACCCAGACGGCATCCTGTACCGAGCGGCAGAGCGGCCCGAGCGAATCCAGGCTGCCGGCAAGCGGAAAGACGCCCGTCATCGGATAACGCCCGCGCGTCGCCTTGTAGCCGACGATACCGTTCAGCGCCGCTGGAATACGCACCGAGCCGCCCGTGTCGGAGCCGATCGAGACCGGCACGAGACCGGCTGCCACCGCAACACCCGAACCGGAGGACGAGCCGCCGGGAATGCGGGCGACATCAGTACCGCGGGGGTTTTTCGGCGTGCCGAAATGCGGATTGACGCCGAGGCCGGAGAAGGCGAACTCGCTCATGTTGACCCGGCCGGCTGCGACCATGCCGGCGCCAGCCAGCGCGGAGACGACGGCAGCGTCGACCGCAGCCGGTGCCTGATCACGAAGAAGCAGCCTCGACCCCGCCGCCGTGACACTGCCGGCAACATCGAAGAGATCCTTCCAGGCGACCGGAATGCCCTCGAGCAAGCCGCGCGAACGACCATCTTTCAGCCGCTTCGATGAAGCTTCGGCCTCCGCCATTGCCCGCTCACGCGTCAGCGAAATGAAGATCGCCTTGTCGTCATGGCTTTCTATCGCGGCAAAGACCTGTTCGGCCACAGCGACCGGATCGACGCTGCCAGCCTGGATGAGGGCGGAGAGCTCGCCGATCGAGAGAGAGCCGTAAGGGTGTGCCATTCTGTCTTTCCCGCTTTGCTCACGCCGCCACGAACTGCATCCAGCGGCGCACCAGATAATTGTGTTCATCCATGGTCGTGTTCCACACGGCGATCGAATTGGCGCGCTGCCAATAGGAGCCGCCGCTGCGCACCGCACCGGCCTTGATGCGGAGCAGCCCGTCGGGCCCCGGCAGGTCCGTCGCAGCCGGCAGGCCCTCGTACCAATAGTCCCACTCGGCCGGTGTCATGTGCGGGCGCGAGCGTCCCGGCGTCGACATGTAGTAGCCCTGCCGGGCCACCACCGCGCCGGGCCAGCCCGAAATCCACCAGTTGAGATAGTCGTAGGCCGCGTCGAGCATCCGGCCGGAGAGCCGTTTCGAAAGGCAGAGCCCGCCATGCCAGGCGCGATAACCCTCGGCGGGATTGGCGAGTTCGACTGGGAAGCCGCGCAGGTTCAGCTTGCTGATGCCAAGCGACCACATCGACTGGATCTGCGTGTCGCTCTTCGTCATCAGGTTCGCCGCGTCCTCGGCCGAACGCCAGAAGCCGCGGAAGAAGCCGGCCTTCTTGCGCTCTTCCAGAATATCCAGCAGCCGGTCGATCTCCTCGATGCTCATGTTGCCGAGATTGTCGAAGGTCATCAGCCCGGCCGACTGCGCCGCAAGTGCTGCGTCGAAGATGCCGATCGCCGGCTCGTTGACGAGTGCAGCGCGCCCGTGCCAGCGCGGATCGAGCAGTGCTGCCCAGGAGCTCATCTGGTTGGAATTTGCCGCATCCGTCCGGTAGGCGAAGCTGTCGAAATTATGGGTCGTCGGCAGCATCGAAATGCGCTGCGAGGGCGTTTCGGCAAGCGCCAGGTTCGGCTGCACGAAAAGCTTGGTCACCGGCGCATCGCCCTGCCCGATCCGCGCATTCGGCCCGATGCGGCCCGTTTTCGTCAGATCGGTGATCTCGTCCCAAAGCGTGATCCGCTCGATCTCGATCGGCTGCACGGCGCGCCAGTACCAGACGATGTCGAGGTTGTGGAAGCACTGGTCGTAGATGTCGTAGGTCATCGGCTCCAGCGCCGCCTTGTGCTGGGCGGTCATGAAGTCCTGATTGTCGAATTCGATATCCATGCCCAGATCGCGCTCGGCACCGAGCCGGAGTTCTTCCAGCAGCGAAATCGCCGTGCCGAGGATGCGCAGCTTGATCCGGCCCTCTGTATGGAGGGCGGGTGTCGGAAAGCTCTTCGGCGTCGGCATTTTTCTCATGGCTGCATTTCCTCGATCCGCCGCGGTGCGACTTGTGTCACGCCGAGCCTGTTGAAGGCGTCAAACGATCGCTCGATTGCCGCGGGCTCGATGCCGTCGACGATGAAGACGATGCGGGACCGCCGGTCCCCGCCGGGCCAGGATTGCATATGAACGGGCGTGTGGACCAGATGCTGCACCCCGTGGATCGCCACGGGAAAGTCCTCGCCCTCGATGTTGAGAATCCCCTTGACCCGAAGGATACGGTCGCCGTGCCGGTTGAGCAGCATGGTCAGCCAGATGCCGAAGGCTGTCCAGTCGATCGTGCCTTCGCTCACCAGCACGAAGGACCGGATGCGGCCGGAATGTTCGCCTGCAAGAACAGGCCCGGGATCGTCGCAATAGAAGCCGCCTGGCGATTGCATCGCCTCGGCGCGGCAGGTTGTGGTATCTTCCAGCAGACTGATGACATCATCCGACGCCAGGACGATCGGCGCATCAGGATTGATCTGCCGGATCATCGCTGTGATCCGCGCGACCTGGCCGGCTTCGGCGATATCGGCCTTGGTCAGCACCAGAAGGTCGGCCACCGCCACCTGCCGAATCGGCTCGCGGTAGGCGGCAAGCTGCGTCCCGGCATTGACGGTATCGACGGTGGCAAGCACGCCCGAGGATCGGAAATGATGCCGCAGAACCGGATCAGCCTTCAACGTCGAAAGAACGGGGAAAGGATCGGCAAGCCCGGTGCTCTCGATGATGATCCGGTCGAAGGGCGGGACGATGCCGCGCTCGCGCTTCGAATGCAGGTCGCGGATCGCATCGACCAGCTCGCCCCGCACCGTGCAGCAAAGGCAACCGGATTGCAGCAACACCATGTCCTCGTCGATGCGCTCGAGCAGGTGATGGTCGAGGCCGACCTCGCCGAATTCGTTGATCAGCACCGCGGCGTTGCAGAGCGCCGGGTCGGCCAGTAACCGGCGTAGCAGCGTCGTCTTGCCGGATCCGAGAAAACCGGTCAGCAACGTGACGGGCGTGAAGGCCGGAAACGCATCAGCCATGGCGGTTCGCCTCCAGCCGGTCGAGAAGCGTCTCGGCCAGCGGATCGAGCGGCCGGCCCGCAAGCCGCTCGGCCGCCGGCCACAGGTGTCCGAGATCTTCGATGATCTCGGTCTTTCCGGTGCGGGTCGACAGCAGGAAGGAGGATCCCTGCCAGTCGGAGATGGAGAGACCGAAGGCGTCGAGGACGCGGTTGGCAATCGCAACACGGCGGGCGCGCTCGCGCCGGCGGTCGATCCGCTCGGCGGTGCGGGTATAGACCCCGGGTCGCGCGACCGCGTCGGCCCAGTGCTCGTTACCACCCAGAATACCGCAGAGCGAACACATCGCCTTTACCTCTTACTTCTTGCGGGGGAACCGTTTGGCGAAGTCGTCGGCGATCTCGTTCATCGTCACGAACTTGACGCCGGGATGCTTGATCATGTGGGCGTAGAGACGCTCCAGCATCATCAGAACCTGCGGCCGGCCGGCGACATCAGGGTGAATCGTGATCGGGAAGACGGCGTAGTCCATTTCGCGATAGACCCAGTCGAACTGGTCGCGCCACATCTGCTCTATGTCGTGCGGGTTGACGAAGCCGTGGCTGTTTGGCGCCTTCTTGATAAACATCATCGGCGGCAGGTCGTCGAGATACCAAGACGCCGGGATCTCGATGAGATCGGTCTCGTGACCACGCTTCAGCGGCACCATCCACTCCGACGGCTTCTTCGAATAGTCGATCTTGGTCCAGCTGTCGCCGACGCGGACATAGTAAGGCGTGAAGTCGTTGTGCATGAGCGAATGGTCGTATTTGATGCCACGCTCGAGCAGGAGTTCGTTGGTGACGTTGGAGAATTCCCACCAGGGCGCCACATAGCCGGTCGGCCGCTTGCCGGAAAGCTTGGCGACGAGCTCGATGCACTTGTCGAGCACCTCCGTCTCCTGCTCGCGCGTCATGGCGATCGGGTTTTCATGGGTGTAGCCATGAATGCCGATCTCGTGACCGGCATCGGCGACGGCCTGCATCTGCTCCGGAAACGTCTCGATCGAGTGGCCGGGGATGAACCAGGTGGTCTTGATGCCGAAGCGCTCGAAAAGCTTCAACAGCCGTGGGCTGCCGACTTCGCCGGAAAACAGGCCCCGCGAGATATCGTCCGGGGAATCCTCGCCGCCATACGAGCCGAGCCAGCCGGCAACGGCGTCCACGTCGATGCCGAAGCTGCAGAAGATTTCTTTTGCCATTGCGAGGTCTCCTTGTGATGTTCTCGTTGGTCCGGCTTTGATCGGCCGGCTTTTCAGTGGGCGGGAATGACGGTGGCGTTTTCCGGCTTGAAGGCGAGCGCAACCAGCGCATCGACGGCAAAAGCGCCGGGCGGATACTTGTCGACATGGGCTTCGAGCGCCAGCATGCGTCCGTCCGGCAGGGCGACCGAAAGATGCGAGATATGCCCGACGACGTCGAAGCGGCGGATCCTGGCATCGATGACATTGCCGCTGCAGGCCTCAGCGATCGCATCGCGGCCGCCCTTGTCGAGCGCATGCACCTCGACTGCCTCGGCAGGGATCACGACGCTCACCGCATCTCCGTTCGCGACCGCGCCATTGGCATCGCCGGCGAGAAGGCCAAGCGGCGTGTCGACCACGACATGTCCCTTTTCTTGGCCCTTGACGGCACCCTTGAAGATCGTGTTGCGGCCGATGAACTGCGCGACAAAAGGCGTGTTTGGCCGCGTATAAAGCTGATGCGGCGGGCTGATCTGTTCGATCCGGCCTTGGTTCATCACGACGATCCGGTCGGAAAGCGCCAGCGCCTCGGACTGGGCGTGCGTCACGAAAACGAACGTCACGCCAAGCTCGCGTTGCAACAGTTTCAATTCGCTCTGGATCGTCTTGCGCAGGTTGGCGTCCAAAGCGCCGAGCGGTTCGTCGAGCAGCAGAATATCAGGCTCGACCACGAGACCGCGCGCAAGCGCGATGCGCTGTCGCTGGCCGCCGGAAAGCTTGTCGCAGCGCTTGTCGGCGACGTCCTCGAGACCCAGCTTTTCGAGAATGCGATCGACCTTTGCATTGCGCTGGACCTTCTCCATGCGCTTCACGTCGAGGCCGTAGCCGATATTGTTGCGCACCGTCATGTGCGGGAAGAGCGCATAATTCTGGAAGATCATCGAGGTCGGCCGCTGCGCCGGGCCGATATCGTTGATCCGCTCGCCCCTGACCATCAGATTGCCGGACGAGATACTTTCGAATCCGGCGATCATCCGCAGCGTCGTCGTCTTGCCGCAGCCGGACGGGCCGAGGAACGCGATGAACTCGCCCTTGTCGACGGCAAGGTTGAAATCGATCACGGCCGGCGTTCCGTTGTCGTAGACCTTTCCGATCTGGTAGAGTTCGAGGTCATGTATCATGTCGGTCGTTCCGGTTGCGGGTTAAAGGACAGGCGACCGCAGCCGCCTGCCAGGTGGCCCCCTTCTCCGCATCGCAGATGGGATGGAGGGGCGCTGGGAGTAACGCATCAGGCGTTGAGGAACTCGTCCCACTTCTGGATGAGGTGGTCGTATTCATCCGGCCACTGGTGCCAGTAGGCGACGTTGGCCGCGCGGGTCTCGAGCGAACCGCCGTCGCGAAGATCGCCCTCCTTGATGCCGCGCTCTGGCGCACCGACCCACGGCTTGCCTTCGTACCAGAAGGCATATTTCTCCGGCGCCATCTTCTCCTTGATGTTGGTGGTCGGCGAATAATAACCCTGCTCGGAAACCGTGATGCCCGGTTCGCCCGACAGCCAATAGTCCGCATAGGCGACGACGGCTTCCTTGTTCGGCGTGCCCTTCAGCATGGTGTTGCCGATGGACCAGGCGCGATAGCCTTCCTTCGGAATGGCGTATTTGCAAGGCTTTCCCTGCGCCTTGACGGCCATAACCGCCGGCTGCCAGGCGTCGCAGACGACGATTTCGCCGGATGCCAGGAAATTGACGAGTTCACCGAAATCGCCCCAGAGAGCCCGGAACTGGCCTTCCTTCTTTTTCGAGATCAGGAACTTCGCGGCTTCGTCGATTTCCGCGGCGGTCGGATTGCCGGGGTTCTTGACATTGGAAAGGCCAAGCGTGTTCATCGCCATGACCGCCTGGCCGAAGGCCGTCAGCGGGTCGGTGTTGAGGCCGGACTTGCCCTTGTACTTGCTGTCGAAGATCGCCGTCCAGCTGTTGGCTTCTTCGTCGGAGAGCACGTCCGGATTATAACCGACGGAGTCGAAGTTGAAGACCGAAGGCACCATCCAGAGTGCCGTCTGCGTCTCGTCGGTCCAGATCTGACCGACGATCTGCGCCTTGGGGTCGAACTTCGGATCAGGCTTGGTGAAGATCTCGCGGATATTCGACCAGCTCTTCAGGCCCGCGGTCTCGATCGGGTCGGCATTATCGGTCATGACGACGGAGGGAAGGCGCTCGCCGATCGTTTCCCAGACGTCATAATCCTTCGAACCGGAGAGGATCCGGGTCTGCGCATCCGGGAAGGTTGCCGCCGTGCCGGACGTCGTGCCGACGCCGCTTGCCGTCTTGAAGTCGGCCAGGATGCGTTCCTGTACGGTGACCGAAAGGCCGATCGTGCGCAGTTGCTCGCCGGCGAGGCTGGCGGCCTGCGCATAAGCTGCCCGCGAAGAGAGGAAGTGTGTGCCGCCGCCGATGGCAAGCGCCATCGCGCCTGCGGATCGCTTCAGCAGTGAACGTCGATTCATGTCCATCGAAATTGTCATTGTCGTTCTCCGGTTTTTTGTTCCCTGGGATGGCCTTCATGACCACCCATCGTTCTCGTCCGGCCTCGGCGTCAGGATGGGATCGATCCCGACGCGCCCGCCGTCAGTATCGGCCCACGAGGAGCCCTCCATCCACGACCAGCGTCTGGCCGGTCATGTATCTTGCGCTGTTCGACGCCAGGAAGACGATCACGTCGGCGATGTCCTCCGGTTCGCCGAGCCGTCCCATCGGGATGAAGGCGCTTGCCGCTTCCGCTCCCTTCGGTCCGAGCGAGTTTTCTTCCGAAAGAAGCTGTGCGGTGCGGATGTAACCGGGCGCCATGCCGTTGACGCGGATGCCGTCGCGGGCCAGTTCGACCGCCAGCCCGCGCACGAGGCCGACGACACCGGCCTTGGCGGCGGAATAATGCACGTGCTCGTCCCAGCCGTAGGCGACGCCCATGATCGAGGAGAGCGCCACCACCGCGCCTGATTTGCGTGCCTTCATGCCGGGTGCGGCTGCACGGACCACGCGGAAGATGCCCTTGAGGTCGATGTCGAAGGTCAGCTCCCACCTGTCGTCATCGAGCACATCGAGGGGTGCCTTGTGGGCGATGCCGGCATTGGCGATGATCACGTCGAGGCGGCCGTGACGTTTCTCCACGTCGGCGACCAGGGCATCGACGGCGGATGTCGAGCGGACGTCAAGTGCGATGAATTCGGCCGAGCCGCCCCCATCCTCGATCTCCGCCACGGCGGCGCGCCCTTCGACCTTGAGGACATCCGTGACGATCACATGGTCGCCGAGCGCGGCGAATGCCTTGGCGGTCGCCTTGCCGATGCCGATGCCGGCGCCGGTGATCAGCACGATGCGGGGTATCGAGGAGATCGTGGTCATTCTGTTTTCCTGACTAGAGCATGACGTCGCCGGAGTTCGGGCCAAGCGTTTGGCCGACGAACAGGCTGGCGGCGGGCGATGCGAGAAACGAAACGGTGGCGGCAACCTCTTCCGGCTCGCCGAAGCGACCGAGCGGCAGTTCGGCGGCCTTGCGGACGCGCCACTCCTGCGAGAGCTCGCGCACCAGCGGCGTGTTGATCGGCCCTGGAGCGACGGCATTGACACGCACGCCGCGGTTCGAGACCTCGCGGGCGAGCGATTTCGTCATGCCGATGATCGCCGCCTTGGCACCGGCATAATGGACGAGTTCGATGCCGCCGATCTGGCCGAGCTGCGAGGCGACGTTGACGATGACACCATCCCCGGCAGCAAGCATCGATGGCAGAGCGAGCTTGGTCATGAGAAAGGTACCGCGCACATGGATCGCGAACATCCGGTCGAAATCCGCAACCTCAAGGTTTTCAAACAGCGCCTGATGGACGATGCCGGCACAGTTGACGAGCAACTGCGGGTGGCCGAAGGCCGAAACTGCGACCTCGTAGACCTTCGCGGTATCTGTCTCGGAAGAGACGTCCCCGGCAACCGCGACGGCCTTGCCGCCAGAAACTGCGATCTCGTCGGCAACCGCCTGCGCACGGTCGAGGTGGAGATCGTTGACGAGGACGGCATAGCCGTCCTGCGACAGCCGGATGGCGATTGCACGACCGATGCCGGAACCGGCGCCCGTGACGATGGCTGAAGATATCTGCATCACGCCTCCTCCTGGATCGCGACGCGCTTGGCGCGCCTGATGGAAAGCATCATCAAGATGGCGTAGACGCCGAGCAGCGCGAAGGAGAAGATCGTCGTCAGCACCCCGAAAGCGAAGACGTTCGGATGCACCTCCACCGAGAAGGTCCCGTAGATGGCAAGCGGCAGCGTCAAGTCGCGGCCGGATGCAAACAGGGTGCGCGAGAATTCGTCATAAGACAGCGTGAAGGCAAAGAGCATGGCCGAGAGCACGCCCGGAAAGATCAGCGGGAACGTTACCTTGCGGAAGGTGCGCGCCGGCGACACGCCGAGCGACCACGACGCCTCCTCCACACTCTGGTCAAAGCGGTTGAGGATCGCCAGCATGACGAGAAAGGCGAAAGGGTAGGTGTAGACAACGTGCAGCACGAAGGCTGTACTCCACCAATGCCGGTCGATCCCCAGCGCATTGGCGACGAGCGCCATGCCGAGGCCGACCAGAACGCCAGGAACCATCATGCCGAGAACGATCAGGTAGAAGACGACGCCCGAGCCAGGGAACCGGCGACGGAAGGCCTGCGCCGAGGTGACGCCGAGCACGGTGGAGACGATCATCGTCATTACCGAAAGCACCAGCGAGCGGACCAAGGCCTCGTTGATCGGCAGCGGCGCGATGCGCGATGGCGGCGTCAGGCCGAAGAGATGCTTGTACCAGTAGGTCGACCACTCGATGATCGGGAACTGCGGTCCGCCTTCCGGCCCTGTCTGGAAGGACAGAATGGCCAGCACCACCATTGGCGCGTAGAGGAAGATCAGGAAGAACGCCGTATAGATGCCGAGTGATAGCTTGATGCCGCCAGCCTGCATGTCAGAGCTCCTTCCTGAGGTCGACGACGCGCAAGAGTGCCGCGACGACGACGCCCATGAGCACGGTAAGCACGACGCCGACGACAGCGGCGAAGGCCCATTTCAGCGATCCGACCTGGGTGACGATGATATTGCCGAGAAGGTTCACCTTGCGGCCGGAGAGCGCGGCGGCAGTTGCGAATTCACCAAGCACCATGACGGAGACGAAAATCGCGCCGACCACCACGCCCGGCATGGTGAGCGGCAGGATGATGGTGCGGAAAATGCGCCAGAAGCCCGCGCCGAGATCCTGCGCTGCTTCGATGACGCTCTGGTCGATGCGGCCCATCATGAAGGCGATCGGCCCGACCATGAAGACGCAATAGATCTGCGTCATGCCGATGATAACCGAGAGTTCGGAGAAGAGCAGCACCTCGATCGGCTGGTTGATGATGCCGAGACCCTGCAGGATGAGATTGATCGCCCCCTCCTTGCCCAACATCGGTCGCCAGGCGAGCACGCGGATCAGGAAAGAGGTCCAGAAAGGGATGACGCAGAGGACGAGAAGCGCCGTCTGGATCGTCTTGTTCTTGACGAAGAGGCCGACGTAGAGGGCCGCCGGATAGCCGACGACCAGCGTCGAGGCGAGCACGATCAACCAGATCCTGACCGTCGTCCAAAGAGCGCTGAGATAGGTGTCCGTGGTGAAGAAGGTCACCCAGCTCTTGACGGTGAGATCAGGCGTGATCTTGAACGTCGTCTGCGTCCAGAAGGACACGTAGATCATCATCAGGATGGGTGTTACCAGAAAAAGCAACATCCAGATGACGCCCGGCGCCAACAGCCAGAGCGTCTTGCTGGATGCCTTCTTGACCGGTTCCACGGTGGTTTCGGTCTCGGCTGTTGTGGCACTTATCGACATCAATCAGTCTCCCGTCCCGCGCTACGCGGTAAGAGTATCAGGCGTAAACGAGGGCATCCCGGCGCTTCCAGACGAGCGTGTAGCGCGACTGCGGCGTACAGGCGGGCGGCATGCTCTGGCTCAGATGAGATTCCACTTCGAAGACGCGGCCGTCATCGAGCGAGAAAAAGGAGTTGATCGCGGCGCCCGAATATTCGTCGGCGACGAAGGTCGCCTCGAGCCTCACCTCGTCGTCGGCGGCGGGCACTTCGGCCGGGCGGATCGCAACACGGTCGTAGCGGATCGCGTAACCGGTGCGGTCGTCGCGGAACTGCATTTGGTCGCCGAGCGGGAAAGCACCATAGGGGCTGAGGAAGCTCTCCCCGGCGAGCCGGCCTTCGAAAAGATTGTAGCAGTTGAGGAAGCTCGCGACCGACAGCGATTTTGGCCGGTTATAGATCGTGTCGGCGTCTGCTGCCTGCGCGATCCGGCCGCTGTCGAGCACCAGCACCATGTCGCCCATGGCAAGCGCCTCGCTCTCGCTGCCGGTGACGTGCAGGAAGGTGACGCCGCAGCGCTCGCGGATCAACCTGAGCTCGCTGCGCATGCGGGCGCGAAGATTGGCGTCGAGCGCGCCAAGCGGCTCGTCGAGCAGCACCAGCGACGGCTCCGTCACCAGCGTGCGCGCCAACGCCACGCGCTGCCGCTGACCGCCGGAGATCTGCCCGACGCCGCGATCCTCCAGGCCCGAAAGGCCGACGAGCGCAATCATCTCCTTGACCCTGGCCTGCACGATATCAGGATCGGTCACGGAGTTCTCGGCACGGTTTTCCAGCCCGAAAGCGATGTTCCTGGAGACCGACAGATGCGGAAAAAGGGCAAAATTCTGGAAGACGAAACCGATGTCGCGCCGGTGCGGCGGTACCGTCTCGATACGCTGGCCCTTGAAGATCACCGTGCCGAGGTCCGGCTGCTCGAAACCGGCGATGACGCGCAGAAGCGTCGTCTTTCCAGATCCGCTCGGCCCCAGAAGCGAGACGTAGCTGTCGTTCGGCAGCGACAGGTCGATGCCGTCGAGCGCGTTCAGCGTGCCATAAGCCTTGGTGACACCTGCGAGCTTGAGAACCGAAGACAAGAGCCTCTCCATTTTGCACCAGCACGGATCGCTCCTAGGCCGCCGCGCGCCTTGCGAAACGGCAGCCGAAACCGTTCGTGGGCGGCAAGGCACACGGCGGAAGATCGATCGGCAGTCTGACGTTTTTTGTCGTTCACCCTCGGAATGCTTCTACCGGCATCCCTGTGCAGAATTGATGACATAAATGATTTTTGTATTCAATAGGCTTTTTCATGAAACGGTCGACATTTTGTGCAGAGCAACACAGAGTCACAAAACCGCAGTATGGAAGCAGGGATTCCGGAAAAACGAGATACGGGCATTCCGGACGATTATGCGCAGTTTTTCGGCAATACTTCGCCGGAAATCGCATATTTCTGCACCATTCGAGCTCTCGACGCGAGCGCTATCCGCCCGTCTGACCATCTGCGGGGCAAAATGGCCTAGACGATGATGAAATGCCGCCCCATGCGACGCTCAGCGAACAATTGCAATTTTGGTATGCAAAAGACATTTATTTTGACATAGTCCGGAACGGCAAAATACACTAAAGAGAATTCCGACTTTGTTGCCATCCGCGATTGGATGGAGGATGCCCCGCCCGATGATACGCAATCTCCCAGCACAGACGGCCCAGCGTCGGTACGAGATTGCCGAGCACATCCTGCGCGACAATATCGTCGGCGGACAGCTGCCGGTGGGTCTGGTCCTGCTGGAGGGGCCGATCGCCGATATTCTCCAAACGTCGCGCGCGCCGGTGCAGCGCGCCCTGCTTCGCCTGGAGGCCGATGGCCTTGTCCACCGTTTCCAGGGACGTGGCTTCCTGGTCGGACCTCAGGATGCGGGTCTCACACCAAACCGCACGGACATCAAATCCTTCGGCCTGGTCATAGCCCAGCATGCCGACGAGGCGTTGCAGAGCCGGTCGTCCTGGGCGCGCATCTACAACACGGTCGAGCGCGACGTGGCCGGCTGCGTCGTCTTCGGCCAGTACCGCATCATCGAGATCGAACTCGCCAATCATTTCAAGGTCAGCCGCACGGTGGTGCGCGACGTCCTCAGCCGGTTGCAGGAACGCGGCCTCGTCAGGAAGAACCAGAGTTCCCACTGGATCGCCGGCCCGTTGACGGCCCAGACGATCAAGGATCACTTCACGCTTCGACGCATGCTGGAGCCCGCCGCGCTCAAGGCCGGCGCTGCCGCAGTCGACCGCGAACGCCTGACCGAGCTCTTCACTCGCCTGGCCGGCCTCGAAGCTTCGCAACCGGTCGACCACCTCGAAAAACTCGAGGAACTTCAGGAGCAGATGATCGACATTTGTGTGCTGACGACGGCAAACGAGAAGACGCGAGAACTGATCCGCAACAACCTGTTGCCCGTCAACGCCGCCGAGCGGCTGCTGCGTCATCTCGGCCTGCCTGACGATCCGACCGCCATCACCGAGATGCGGCTGATCGTCGAGCTTTTGATGCGCGGCGCTGTCGATGCGGCCGCCGCGATGCTGGAGACCCATCTCGACGCCTCGATGAAACGCATGATCGCCCAGATGAAGATCGTTGCCATCATCCCCGGCCCGAGCGTGACGGCCGATTACCTGACGCACGTCGAGTGAGCGGCCGGCCATCGGCGTCACCTCACGACAAGCTTTGGCGGAGGCGGTCGAGCAGTGCTGCCCGATCGGCCCTCGCCTTCAGCGCTTCGTCCATCGTCACCTCGACGAAGCGCGCCGGCGTATGCGGCTGCAACTGGCCGATGAGGTCCATGTCGGCCGAGATCACCGTGCCGACCATGAAATAGCCGCCGCCGGAGACCGCGTCGCGATGGAGGATGATCGGCTCCGTCCCGCCCGGTACCTGGATCGAGCCGTAGGGATAGCAGCTGTCGACGATGTTCGACGGATCCGAACCGGCGCCGAAGGGCTGCTTGCGGTCGATAAATTCGAGCCTGCGCCCGCCGCGGAAGCGGTAGCCCATGCGGTCGGCCTCAGGCGCCACCTTCCACTCGTCGGCGAAGAAGCTCGCCTTGGCGGCATCCGTCAGCCGGTCCCAGTAGAGCCCCGGCAGCACGCGCAGCGCTGCCGGCGTTCCGGGTTTGCGCCGCAGCTCTTCGGCGACGCTTTTTCCTTCCTCGGCAAGGTCGGCCTTTCCGACGGGCAGTTCGTCGCCGGCTGCCAGCGCCCGCCCTTTGTAGCCGCCGAGCGCGCCGATCGGATAGGTGGAGCGGCTGCCGAGCGCTTCCGGCACGTCGATGCCGCCCGCGACCGCGATCAGGATACGCGCGCCGGATTTCAGGAAGTCGAAGCTCAGCACCTGGCCGGCCTTGACCTTGAAAGCGGTCCAGCCAGGCTGCCCCACGCCGTCGACCTTGGCCGGCATGTCGGCACCTGTGACGGCCACGAGCCTGTCCTCGGCGAATTCGAGCTTCGGCCCCATGAAGACCGCCTCGAGACCCGCCGCCCCTTCGTCGTTACCGACGAGCAGATTGGCAGCACGCATGGCGTAGCGGTCCATGGCGCCGCCGATCGGGATGCCGAGGTGGAAATAGCCGGGACGGCCGAGATCCTGGACGCTCGTCGATAGTCCAGGGTGCAACACCTTAATGGCCATTGAGAATACCCTCCAGCGCGGCATTGTAACCGTCAATGTCCTTGCTGAATTCGCGAAGATCGAAGCGGACCTGGCGGATCGGCGGGCTGAAGAGCCTCTTGTCGACCTCTTCGACCGCCGTGTCGTATCCGTCGCGATCGACCGGCTTGAACTTGACGATATCGCCAGGACGGAAGAACACCATGAAATCGCGCAGGTAACTCGTTTGCTGCGTCGGGTCAAAGATCGGCATCGGCGTGACGCCGAACATCTGGTAGCCGCCGGCGCCGCGCACCGAATAGATGCAGCCGAAGCAGCCGCCATGGCCGACCGTCAGTTTGGGCGTATCGGTGCGTGGTCTCAGATATTTCGGCACTTCGATCTGCCGCTGTCGATCGACCATCTGGTACATGAAGGGAAGCCCGGCCACGAAACCGACCATCGACACGAACCAGGGCGAACCCGCATGCGCGGCGACGAAATCCTCGACACCGCCGTAGCCATTGATCCGCGCAGCATAGTCGAGGTCGGTTCCGCCAGGTTCCTGATGCCGCTCGCGAAAGCGCATCAGCGTCTCGTGCGTCCATGGATCATTGTAGAAGACCGGGATCTCGATGATGCGGGTCTTCAGGACCGGCTCGGATTTTTCCGCCAAGCCCTCGATTGCCTGCACTTCCCGCAGGATGTCGTCTGGCTTGATGAGATCGGGATTGAACTTCACCTGGAAGGAGGCGTTGGCCGGGCAGATCTCGGTGACGCCCCTGATCTGGCTTTCCCGAACCGCTGTCGCCATGGACAGGCTCTGGAAGAAGGCTTCCAGCGACATCTCGCTGCTGCATTCGACGAAGAGGTGTTCGTCACCTCCGAACGTATATCGCGCAGGCATCAGGCAACCTCCTGGGTCCGGCCGGCCAAAGCGGGAAAATCGTGCTCCAGCCATTGTTCGAGAAAGCGGGTATGGAAGGCGCCCGCGCCGACGCTTGCATCGCGGGCAAGCGCCAGATGCAGCGGCACCGTCGTCGGCACGCCTTCGATCGCGAGAGCCGTCAGCGCCGCGGCAAGCTTTTCGAGGCAGGCCTTGCGGGTTTCGGCGTGCACGATCAGCTTGCCGAGCAGGGAATCATAAAAGGGCGGTATCGTGTAGCCCTCGTAAAGCATCGTGTCGAACCGGATGCCCTCGCCTTCCGGAACAGACAGCGACGCGATCGTACCTGGCGACGGCTGGAAGGCTTTGAACGGATCCTCGGCATTGATGCGGCACTCAATCGCATGGCCGCTGGCCACGATATCTCGCTGGGCGACCGAAAGGGATGCACCGCCCGCGACCTTGAACATCTCCTGCACCAGGTCGAACCCGGTAATCATCTCGGTAACGGGATGCTCGACCTGGATGCGGGTGTTGACTTCGATGAAGTAGACGTCGCCCGTATCGTCGTCGTAGAGATACTCGACCGTGCCGGCCCCGCGATAACCGACCTCGCGTGCAAGCGCCACGGCACTCATGCAGAGTCGTTCGCGCACGGCGGCAGGCAGCAGGAAGGCGGGCGCCTCTTCCCACACCTTCTGGCGCCGCCGCTGCAGCGAGCATTCGCGTTCGAAGAAATGCACGAAATTCCGCCCGTCGCCGAAAACCTGCACCTCGACGTGTCGGGCGCGGCCGATGACCTTTTCCATATAAAGCCCGCCGTCGCCGAAGGCGGCCAGCGCCTCGGCCGTGGCCAGCGGAAACTGCTGCTCCAGCTCAGCGATGCTATCGACAATGCGGATACCACGTCCGCCGCCACCGGCCGCGGCCTTGATCATCACAGGAAAACCGATCTCGATCGCGAGCAAGCGGGCGTCGTCGAGCCCTGTGACACGCCCTTCGCTGCCAGGCACCGTCGGCACGCCTGCGCGTTTTGCCACCTGCCGCGCCGCCACTTTGTCGCCGAGCGTGCGGATTGCATCGCCCGAGGGGCCGACAAAGATCATGCCGGCGTCACGAACCGCATCGGCAAAATCGCCGTTTTCGGACAGAAAGCCGTAGCCCGGATGCACGGCATCGACACCGGCCGCCTTGGCGGCAGCGATCACTGCCGCAATGTCGAGATAGGATTTCTTCGCCGCCGGCGGGCCGATGTTCACCGCCTCGTCGGCAAGCCGCACCGCCAGCATATCTGCGTCTGCTGCGCTGTACACCTGCACGGTGCGGATGCCGAGCGCCTTCGCCGCCTTGATGACGCGAACGGCAATCTCCCCACGATTGGCGACGAGCACCGAGCCGATCGTCATGCTTCGACCTCCGCAATGACCTGCCCGGCCATGACAGGCTCTTCATTGTCGACGAGGAAGGTGATCGCCTTGCCGGTAACGCCGGCCGGAACTTCCTGGAATGTCTTCATCACCTCGATCACGCCGATCGTCTCGGCCTCGGAGACGTCATCACCATCCGTCTTGAACGGCTGAGCATCGGGAGCCGAAGCCCGGTAGAAGGTGCCCGGCAGGGGCGAACGGATTTCAATCTTGCTCACTGGTCGATCTCCACAAATCTATTGGCCAAGGATCTGCGACACCGGCGCGATCCGAATTCCCGCACCGATCAGAAGCTCGCGCATGCTCAAAACGATATCGAGCGCGCCGAGCGTATCGGAATGAAAGCAGATGGATTCAAATTCGATGTCGATGTCGTTGCCTGAGACCGTGCGGACCTTGCCTTCCTGGCAGGCGCGCAGCACTTTCTGCGCCAGCACCATCGGGTCCGGACGGCCGGCATCGCGGGTAAAGACGATCGAACCGCTGTCGTCGTAGTCGCGGTCTGCGTAGAACTCGCGCACGACAGGCTGTCCGGCATCAAGTGCTGCCCGGTGCGTCGCCGAGCCGCCCATGCAGAAGACAAAAGCGTTGGGCGAGACTGTGCGCAGATACTGGACGAAGATCTGGGCGAAATCCGAATTGACCGCCATCTCCATGTAAAGCGCGCCATGCGGCTTCACATGCTGCACCGGCACGCTGTGACGGCGGGCGAACTCGCGCAGCGCCCCCACCTGGTAGATGATGTCGTTGACCAGCTCTTTGCTGTTGCCGAGAATCTTGCGGCGGCCGAAGCCCTGAAGGTCATTATAGCCAGGATGCGCGCCGACCCCGACCCCGTGAGCCGCGGCAAGTGCCACGGTCTCGTCGATGAGGTTCGGGTCGCCGGCGTGAAAGCCGGTGGCGATATTGGCCGAGCTGATGTGGGAGATGAGCAAGGCATCCTGCGTGTCGCCGATCCGCCAGCGACCGAAGGCCTCTCCCATATCGCAGTTGATATCGACGATATTTTTCAAACTGTCTTTCCGCGGTTGTCATCTGGCGAAGACGCTACGTGACAAAACAGGATTTGAAAAATTCAATTTTTGCGCCATCATTATCGAGAAAAGAGATACCTGCGCTCAAATCAAAGGCAAAAACTTTATGTTGATTTCCAATGATCTAGTTCGATTCCACCACCAATTCACAACGCGCGCGCATAAATCATATGCAGCCAATCGAATTTATTGACGCTGAGTTCAGATAATTCGATGGGACATACGGAACCATGAGCCTCAGTTTCCGACAACTCCGCTATTTCGTCGCAACTGCCGAGCAGGGGCAGATTTCCTATGCGGCTGCACAACTCTCCATCTCGCAATCGGCAGTGACGACCGCAATTAAGGAGCTGGAAAAATCAATCGGGGTCGCACTGTTTACCCGCATGCCGCAGGGCATGGAACTGACCGCCGCCGGTCGGCAATTTCTTTCCTACGCCTACGAGATCCTCGCCAAGGTCGATGAGGCAACGCATCTGAACTATGTCAGCAGCGACATCGAGGGCGATCTGACTGTCGCGGCGACCTACACGGTCATCGGCTACTTTCTGCCGCTCCACATCGAGCGCATGCGGCGGCTTTATCCGAAGCTCCGCATCCAGCTTTACGAGGTGAACCGTGAGTCGATCGAGGAAGGCCTGCTGGTCAATCGCTACGACATTTCGGTGCTGCTGACTTCGAATATCCTGAATAACGCACTTACCACGGAGACGCTTTTGCGTTCCGTCCGCAGGCTCTGGGTGTCCGCGCAGCATCCGCTGCTGAAGCGTGCGGACGTCGGCCTGCAGGATATCGCCGAGGAGCCCTACATCATGCTGACGGTGGACGAGGCGGCATATTCGTCATTGAAGTACTGGAGCACGACGCCTTACCAGCCGCGGGTGATTCTGCGCACCTCGTCGATCGAGGCGGTACGTTCCATGGTCGCCAACAACCTCGGCGTCGCGATCCTCTCCGATATGGTGCACCGCCCCTGGTCGCTGGAAGGCCGGCGGATCGAGACGATCAACATCACGGATCCGGTGCCACCGATGGATGTCGGCCTCGCCTGGCGCGCCAAAACCGACTTCACCCCGGCCATGCACGCCTTTCGCCGATATTTTCAGCAGGCGTTCGGCCTGCCGGGCACCAATGCATGAATTCGTCTTCGAAACTCGGCGTGCCAGGAATGGCTGCCGGCGCGCCCAGTTGATGATACAACGCGCTCCCGCGGCTATTCGTCGGCGCCTGGCAAGGAGGACGCCGGGAGGATTTGCCGCCAACGTGAAATGGAATGATTTTCGCGCCAAGTCTTGTGGTGCCGACGCTGCTGCCGCAGGCAAAGCCAACCACCGCTATACAGCCATCGTCGCGCCCCTTTGCGCGCCTCAGATCATTAAGATAGTCGATACCGAGCTCATCGATGATTATGTCGAGATTCTTCGCACGTCTGATGGTTCTCTCCGTCGCCCCTTTGTGGCCAGAGAGCGTCATCCCCTGACCAGGCGACATCGTGCGAGTCGGACGGATCTTCCTTGTTCCAGGCAACGCCAGCCTGATTTCTTACGCCTGTTTCACAGGCTATAAGCTGATATTATCGATATAAATCAGATTACGGCATGAATTGTGCATATCGATAATCAGTCTGTATGCTGATAGAGATTGCATAGATGAGTCTGCAGCCTAAGGCATCGAAAAGGCGAACTCCAAGGCGTGGCGTCGGCTTGATTAGCTTTCCTCAAGTCCCGTGTATCTATCGTTCGCAGAGGCTTGGACGACTGACGGTAGCAATCCAAGTATACGTCACTTTGAGATGGTACAAAGACCGCTTAAGGCTCCAAGCTAACACTTTTACCGCATTTTACTTCAGGTCAAGGACTCGGTTAAGGCGCCGCCTGGATCGCCGCGATCACAAGGCTTATTGCCCGAAAAGCAATCGAGGCGCCGGCCGCAGAAACGTCTGACGACCATCCTTCCAGCCCGTCACCGCCGGTGAAAGCCTGGCTACGGCGTCAGCGCGGGATACCCTATCAAACAGAACGAGCGGGGCGGGACCGCCGACTTCAAGCGAGTATTGTTTCACGGCAAAGCGACCTTTCTACACGCTCAATCCGGGGCTGGGGCTGAGAGACGGTAAACCTGTCCTGATCTACGGAACGCAAGGGCCGGCATCATTGCGCGGCAGACGGATGGTTCACTTGCGGGCGCCCATGACCCGCGTGGGGGACGGGGTCGCATTGCTCGTAGAATCGATGTGATGACTTCGTTCGGGTAGCGCGCGACACGGCAGGTCAGGGCCAATTCCTCGCGTCAGAATATATCCGCATCGAACGAACCCATGCCCCGACCCACTTTCATTGTGAGCCCTATATCGCCACCCGCTCAAAACCCGCGCTCACCTTACCCAGACGACGACCGTCGTGATGGCGGGGTCATATTCGAATGTCTGGCGGCTGGCTTTCGACGCCCTTAACTGCAACGACTACACATAACGGCATGACCAGCGACCTCGTCGGTTGGCATGAAATATGCCTCTTTTCAAGCTTGTTGCACCGTTCGACAAGGGAAGGCTGATCATGATGCGACAGGCGAATGGGATGATGGATGTGCGTCTGATGCGCACGCTCCTGACCTTGCTGACGGAATGCAGCGTTTCGAAAACCGCCGACATTCTGGGGCAGGCCCAGCCAACGGTCAGCCTGACGCTGAAACGGTTGCGGGAAATGCTGGACGACCCGCTTCTGGTCAGGTCAGGAGGGGCGCTGGTACCCACGGAGCGAGGTCTCGCCCTGAAGGAGACGTTGCGCGACATTCTCGGCCAGATCGACGCGCATCTGTCGCCTCACGCCACCTTCGACCCGGACAATGCGACGCGAAACTTCCGCATTATCGCAGACAATTGCCTCGGAGCCGTGTTTCTGCCTCAGCTGGTCGGAAAAATTGCACAAAAGGCACCCAATGTCGGTGTCGACGCGTCCCACATGCCGAGCTATGATGATCTTATCAGCCAGCTTGCGGACGGGTCCATCGATGCGGTCATCGGCAATTGGCCGCATCCGCCGGAGTACCTGCGGATGTCCCCCCTGTTAACCACCGACATTGTCTGCGTCGTCCGCCCGAACCATAGACTGGCAAGGCAACGTGAACCGATCTCGATGGGCGAGTTCCTGAAGGAAAAACATCTTTCTCCGACTTCCGACAAGCGGGCCCATCTCAGCCCGATCGACGGGCGGCTGATCGAACTCGGGCTCAAGCGCAACATCGCTGTATCCGTGCCAGAATATGCGATCACGCCCTACGTGCTCACACAATCGGACCTCGTGTTCACGACGGGGCGGATTTTTGCCGAGCAAATCGCTCAGGCCTTTCCACTCGTCGTTCTGGAGGCGCCGCGCGAACTCGGGCAGATGCAGTTCTACATGCTCTGGCATGAGTGCAAGCACCAGTCTCCCGATCACGTCTGGCTCCGGCAGATGATCAAGTCGGTTGCGGCCGGCGTCCGCGTCTGCGATCCGACGGAGTCGGTACCGATCACATTCCTGCGGTCCGGAGCGCAGGTCTTCGTTTAGACCAATCTCGCGGGATCGCGGCAGAGGTCGTCCGGCTTTTGCGCAGTGCAATATAGTCTATTTGGGTTCTGTTATAGGCTTTCTTGTCCAAACAAACGACATTGGTCGCAGTTCACTCGCAACCAGATGAGGGCATGATGGCAGGTTCAGGAATTAGCCGACGCGAAGTGCTTGCAGGGATCGCCGCCGGGGCGGCGGCGGGGATGTTCGGTTCACTGAGCAGTGCCAAAGCTGCCGTTTCCGAAATGGTCTGGGCGACCTGGGATTCCAATGGGCATCCTGAATACATTGCGGCCTTCGAGGCGCAGACCGGCGTCAAGGTGAAGCTGTCTTATCTTTCCAGCGAGGACGCGCAGTTCGCGGCGCTGAAAACCGGCACGGCTTCCGACTGGGACATGATCAATCCGTCGCTGAATGGAAGCTGGCGCTATATCAAGGCAGGCCTGCTCGAAGAAATCGACATGGCGAAGATCCCCAACGCCGCCAAGATGTACGACGTCTTCAAGACCACGCCCAAGGTTCTCGATGCCGCCGGCAAGCAGTTCGCGGTTCCCTATCTCTGGGGCCTCAATCCAATCGTATACCGAAAGGACAAGTTCGAGAGCGAGCCTGACTACACGACGTTGTTCAACGAGAAATACAAGGGCCAGCTCGCCATGCGCGACTATGCGCTGGAATCCATTGGGATCGCCGGTCTGGTCGCCGGCGTGCCGCGCGACAAGGTCTTTCTCATGGAGACCAAGGAGCTGGCGGAAGCCAAGAAGCTTTTGGTTGCGCAGAAGCCGCTGCTGCGCACCTATTGGCAGACGATCGGCGATCTCACCAATCTGTTTGCCACCGGCGAGGTTTCCTGCGCGTTTTCGTGGCGGGTTCCCTATGATGCGTTGAAAGACAAGCTGGCGATGGGGATGGCCAAGCCGAAAGCCGGCATTATGGGCTGGTGCGACTGCTTTGCCATGCCGGCCACCCTGTCTGCGGAAAAGAGCGAGATCGGCTACAAGTTTATCGATTATCTGCTTGGGGCGGAATTCGCGACCCAGATCGCTAAGATCGGCAACTATGCGACCACATCCTCGATCATCCGCGACGAATTGTCGAAGCAGCAGCAGGAAGCGATATTCGTCGACGACATGGATGTGATGAAGTCGTTCATGTGGCCGGTCGCCCCGGAGAATTATTCCGAGTGGCTGAAGATCTGGAATGAAGTCAAGGCAAGCTGATCATGACGACGACGCCTGACATGGCGGCCGATCCGTCAAGATCCGGGCTTTTGCTTTCGGCGCGCGGTCTGACCAAGAATTACGGCAGGGACCGCGCGGTCGATAGCGTCGATCTCGATATTCCGGAAAGGGCTTTCACCACCTTTCTCGGCCCTTCCGGATGCGGCAAGACCACGATCTTGCGCATGATCGCCGGCTTCGAGACGCCGGACGCGGGATCGATCGTGCTTGACGGACGGTCGCTTTCCGGCGTTCCGCCGGAGCGTCGTCCGGTCAACACCGTATTCCAGAGCTACGCGCTGTTTCCCCACCTCACCGTCTTCGGAAATGTCGCGTTCTCGCTGACACTGCGGCGCCACAGCAATGTCGACATGGCAGCGCGCGTCAAAAGGGCTCTGGATGCCGTACATATGGCGGAGTTCGGCGATCGGTATCCACACCAGCTCTCAGGCGGCCAGCAGCAGCGGGTCGCGGTGGCACGCGCCATCATCGCCGAGCCGCATCTGCTGCTTCTCGACGAACCCTTGTCTGCACTGGACAAAAAGATGCGCGGACATTTGCAAATCGAACTGAAGGATTTGCAGCGGCGTCTCGGTATTGCCTTCGTCTACGTCACGCACGATCAGGAGGAGGCCTTCGCGCTCTCCGACATCGTCGTCGTCATGAACAAGGGGCGCATCGTTCAAAAGGCGGCGCCGCTGACAATCTATGCCCGTCCTGCCAACGCTTTCGTTGCCGACTTCATCGGCGCGGCGACACTCATTCCAGGCGAAATCGTCGATGCCGGCGGGGCCTCCGGATCGGCTGCGATCGATACGGCCACCGGTATCGTGCAATGCCCGGCAGTGGAGGGATTGGCGAAAGGGGATAAGGCCGTGCTCGCCATTCGGCCGGAGCATGTCCGTATTGGCACTGATGGCCTGAACTCGACGATCCGGCATGTGGTGTTCAAAGGAGATCGCTACCTTGTCGAGGCAGAGGTTAACGGTGTCATTTTGCGGTTCATGGCGGATAATCCGCTGACGCCTGGCGCGAATGTCGGGCTCGTCGTCGATCAGGACCGCGCCTTCATCACGAGGATCGACTGATGGCGTCGGTTTTTCACCGGGCACAGCTCGCGGCGCCAGTCGCCTTTATTTTAATCCTCGGATGCGTTCTACCGCTTGCCGTGCTCGTGGTTTTCAGCGTCTTTGAGGTGGATCCCGATGCGTTCACGCTCGTTCCGGCCTTTTCAGGACAGAGTTGGGCTCAGATGTTTACCAATCCGGTCTTCGCCTTTCTGATCGGCAAGTCGGTCGTCTCGGGCGCGGGCACGGCTTTATTGGCAGCTTTGATCGGATACCCGATCGCCGTTTCGATGACGCGCCTTCCCGTTCTCTGGAAAGGCATCGGCAGCATCGTCCTTTTGACGCCCCTCTATACCGGCGAGATCGTCCGGATTTATGCCTGGCGGGTCGTTCTCGGCTCCGAAGGGCTGGTCAACGCAGCTCTGAAATGGTTGGGTGTGATCGATGAGCCGTTGAAGTTCCTACTGTTTTCGCCGTTCACCACGCATCTCGTGCTTCTCTACAACAATCTGCCCTTCATGGTGCTGGCCATCTGGATCTCGGCGGAATTGATCGACAAGCGGTTGATCGAAGCCGCACGGGATCTCGGGGCTCGCCCGATAGACGCGTTCTTCAAGGTCATCTTGCCTTTGACCACACCCGGACTGGCTGTCGGCGTCTTTACGGTCTTTGCACTCGCCGCCGGCGACATGATGACGCCGAGCCTTTTGGGCGGGACGTCGGGTGCGACGCCGATGGCCATGATCGACAACCTGTTCGGGACGGCGTTCGATTGGCCGCTGGCTTCCGCGCTGTCGCTCAGCCTCCTTGTCGTCCTGTTCGCCTTTGCCACCGGGTTCGTGACCATCCTTCTTCGGTTCGATGGCGCCCGCGCGGTCTTTCGACGGGGGGCACGATGAGCCGCCTGGTCATCCTCACGCTCGGTCTTGCCGTGTGTTTCTTCTATTTGCCGATCGTCGTTCTCGGAATTTTTTCCTTCAACGCCGCAACCACGATGGCCTTCCCGTTGAGTGGATTTACTTTCACCTGGTATGCCGATCTTTTCGGCAACGAAGCGTTTCTGGGTGGCTTCGTCACCAGTTTTCTGATTGCGCAGCCCGTCGGTCTGCTCGGCGCGCTGATCGGGCTGATGGCAGCATTGGCCGTGACGTCGCCACGCATGAAGTTCCGGGCAGCATTCGCCATCCTGGTCCTCGTGCCCTTTCTGGTGCCGAAGACGGTGCTTTCCATCGCGCAGGCCATGCTTATGAGCTGGGTGGGATTGGGCCGTGGGGCAACCGCGCTCATATTGGCGCAGACTTTGGTCGTCATTCCCTTCACCACCACAATCCTTGCCGCCGTGATGGTCCGGCTCGACCCCAGGCTTGAAGAAGCGGCGCGGGATCTCGGCGCCACCCCGTGGCAGAGCTTCCGGCGTGTTCTGCTACCACAGTTGAGCGTCGCGCTGAGTGCCGCCTATTCCATCGGGGTCATCCTGTCGCTGGCCGATCTGACCATCTCCATGTTCCTTGCCGGCCGCACGCAGCCCCTGTCGCTGATCGTCGCATCGGAATTCCGGCGCGAGCTGAAGCCCGACCTCAATGCCATGCAGGTGGCCGTCCTCGTTTTGACGGCCCTGATCGTGGCGCTGACCGAAATCAATCGCCGACGCCGCCTGCGCGGACGGTTGGCCCATATACGAGATTACCTATGATGATTGCCCCGATCGATGCGCCGCGCGTGACGCTTGATGACCTGAAGCAGGCAGCGCTTGCCGATCTTGCCGCCCTCGGCTACCCGAGCGCAGCATGGCTCAGCGACCTGCCGAGACCGGACGCGGCAGCTATCGCCGATGCGATCATCGTCGGCGGTGGCCAGTCAGGCGTCACGATCGCAGCAGCCCTGAAATGGGACGGGCTCCGGCGCATCCGCGTCTTGGATAGCGGAGCGCCGGGCGCTGAGGGGCCATGGCTGACCTTTGCGCGCATGGAGGAATTGCGTACCCCGAAGACCCAGGTCGGCAACGAGTTCAACGTCGTCAATCTCTCCATCCGCCGCTGGTTCGAAACGCGCTATGGGCAGCAGGCCTGGACGGATCTGTCCCGCATTCCGCGAACAGACTGGAAGGCCTATCTCGACTGGTATGCCGACGTTTTCGAGATCGCCATCACCAATCATTGCGACGTCCTGGACGTCGCGCCGGAGGGCGATCTGATTGCGGTTACGACCCGCATCGGAGGCAGGATTGAAAAATCTCTGGCGCGAACCGTGGTGCTCGCCACCGGGTATGACGGCGCCGGCGCATGGCGGGTGCCGCCATTTGTATCAGAAGCATTGGCGGCCGAAAAGTTCGATCACACGAACGGTCCCGTCGATTTCGACGCTTTGAAGGGATTGCGCGTCGGCGTGCTCGGTCATGGCGCCTCTGCGTTCGACAATGCGATCAAGGCGCTGGAAGCCGGTGCTGCCTCCGTCGATCTCTGCTTCCGGCGCGCGCGCCTGCCGCGCACCAATCCCCACCGCGCGGTCGAGACGCCCGGCATGATGACGCATTACCCTGACCTTTCCGAGACCACACGCTGGGATATCGCCCGGTTCTTTCGCAGCGTCGATCAGCCGCCGCCGGTGCGCAGTTTCGAGACCGCAATGCGCCTTGAAAATTTCAAGCTTCGTCCCGCAACACCATGGCTGGAGGTCTCTCAACAGCCAGATGCGATCCGCGTCACCACCCCGGACGGTATTCTGGAGTTCGATCACCTGCTTCTTGCAACGGGGATGGATGTCGATCTCGCCGCCAGGCCTGAACTCAAAACCATTCACGACAAGATCGCGCTCTGGGGCGAACGTTACACGCCGCAAGACGGCCGCGCGGACGCCCGGCTGGCACGGTTTCCCTATCTCGACGGATTCTACGGGTTCATCCCGAAAGATCCGGATGAGACGTGGGTCAGCCGGGTATTTGCCTTCAACAGCAGCAGTTTCGTCAGTCACGGTCCGCACTCGACGTCGATCAGTGGACACAAGCATGCCGTTCCACGGCTCGTGCGCGGCGTCCTGCGCCGGCTGCTGCTCGATCGGGAAGCGGTCATCCTGCCGGAACTGGCATCTTACGTCTCACCGGATCTGCCGATCCCCGACGACTTCGAGATCGTGATAGCCGAGGCCAATCGGCAATCGGCAAGCTCGCCCGATACCGGCAAGTCGGCCATGCGGAGTGGCGCATGACGCATTCCTTTTACTGGGCCGATTATTCGACCGCGGATTTTGCGTCCCGCGATCTGAGCGAAACCGTCGTCATCCTGCCGATTGCGGCTGTCGAGCAGCATGGCCCCCATCTTCCCGTACAGGTTGACGCCGCCATCAACGCCGCCATCATCGATCGGATGGTGCCGTTGCTTGACGCAAACGCGGACGTCCTCATCCTGCCGGCATTCGGTGTCGGCAAGTCGGATGAGCACCTCGCCTATCCGGGGACGCTGACCATATCGGCGCAAACCCTGCGGCTCGTCTGGCTCGATATGGCCAGAAGCGTCAAGCGTGCTGGCGTTAGAAAGATGATCCTGTTCAATTCGCATGGCGGGCAGATCTCGCTGATGGAGATGACCTGCCGCGATATCCGTGTCGAACTCGACATGCTGGCAGTCGCCTGCTCGTGGTTCAGGATTGCGCCGGTCGACGATCTGTTTTCGTCCGCGGAAATCGTTCACGGCATTCACGGCGGCGATATCGAAACCAGCATGATGCTGGCCATCGCGCCGGAACTGGTCGCCATGGACAAGGCCGAAGATTTCGTGCCGCTGACCGTCGACATCGAGCAGTCGGGCAGTCCTTTGACGGCGGAAGGCGCGGTCGGCTTCGGCTGGCAGGCGCAGGATCTTCACCCCGCAGGCGTTAGCGGAAATGCCGCCAATGCCGATGCCGTCAAAGGCGCGATCGTGCTTGAGCGGGCAGCGACCGGGTTGGTGCGCTTGATCGAGGCGACGCGCAAATTCGACATGGCGAGGCTCACCTCCGAAACCCGCTTTTCGGTCATGAAATAAGCATGCTGGCACTCCGCGACATCGAAACTCTTCGGATGCGCATGGCGGACGGCGTTCATCTCGCGGCCGACGTCTATCGTCCCGTCGGCCCGGAGCGCTATCCCATTCTGGTGATGCGCCTGCCCTATGGGCGAAAGGTCGCCTCGACGGTCGTTCTGGCCCATCCCGCATGGTATGCGGCGCAGGGTTACGTGGTGCTGGTGCAGGATGTTCGTGGCCGTGGAGATTCGGAAGGGATCTTCAGGATTCTCGAGGACGATGTCGCAGACGGCGCGCAGACATTGTCGCTGGCGGCCGATCTTGCCGGCGGCAACGGCATGGTGGCAAGCTATGGCTTCAGCTACCACGGCATGAACCAGTTCCTGGCCCTTGCCGGCGCTCGAAAATCCGGCGGGAAAGTGCCCGATGCGATGGCAATCGCCATGGCGGCTTTTGATGTGCGCAACCACTGGGCCTTCGAAGGCGACGGGTTCCGTCTGCAGTCCAACCAGATGTGGGCGTGCCAGATGGCCGTCGAAAATGCCCGGCTGGCCGGCGACCTCGATGCCGCCCACATGTTGCATGCCGCTTTGCCTTCTCTGCATTCGGGCGCGGTTTCGGCACGGCCGGACGGGTTGGAGCAGGCATCGCGATACACGCATTATCACGACTGGCTTGCCGATGATCCGTCCTATTGGCGGACAAGGTCGCCGCAATTACTACTTGAGGGCGTGACACTCGACGTCCCCGTCCTGCATGTCGGCGGATGGAACGACATTATGCTTGAGGGCACGTTCGCCGCCTTCGAAGCATTTTCCGCGGGCAGCAATCTGCAGCGGCTCTCCATCGGACCATGGTCGCATATCCCCTGGGGGCGACGGGTCGGGGCATTGGATGCCGGAGCCGACGCTGCAGACGGCATCGACCGCGAGATCGTCGCATTCTTCGACGAGGCTCTCAAAGGCCGCGAAAATCCTTACCCGAAGGTCCGGCTCTACGATGTCGTCAAAGAGGCCTGGGCCGGTTTCGAAAGCCTGCCCACAGCCGAGACGCTGGTGCTTCATCTCTCATCGGGCGGCCGGGCGGCCGCGACGAGCATCGATGGAACGCTTGGCGAGAAGCCGGGGCTTGCGAGCGCCGATTATCTCGTCCACGATCCATGGCGGCCGGCCCCGAGCGTCGGGCTGCATCTCGGCACACCGCCGGATTTTGCCGACCGGGCGGCCATCGACGACAGGGCCGACGTGTTGGTCTACACCTCCGATCCGCTCGACCGGCCGCTGCTACTGACCGGAGCCCCGAAAGCGGACCTCTTCGTCACCGCCGACAGGCCGAGTTTCGACCTGGATTGCACTTTGAGCATGCTCACCTCTGATGGGGCCGCCATCAGCGTGACGTCGGGACATAAAACCGTAAATGCGGACGGCGGAGGATCGCCGGTTTCCGTCACGCTGCGGCCCGTCCACGTAACGGTGCGGGCGGGGCATTGCCTGCGTCTATCGATACAGGCGGCGTCGTTTCCCGCTTTCCCCGTCAATCCGGGCACCGGCGCACGACCGCAGGACGCGGCCGTAACGGATCGGCTGGTCACGACCCTCGTGCTCCGGTCAGGCGATGGCTACCCCTCCACCCTGCGATTGCCCGTGATGCGGCAGGCCGATGCGAAAGACAGCCAATCGCATACGGTAGAGGAGAACGGTCATGAGCCTTGATCACGAAAGTCTTCTCAGATTGACCTTCGAGATTGCGCACCGAGCCAAAGCGCATGGCAATATGCCCTTCGGCGCGCTTCTGGCCGGTCCCGGCGGTGAAATTCTTCTTGAGGAAGAAAACGGATATTTCCCCGACCTCGATGCAACGGCCCATGCCGAGCGCCTGTTGGCGACGCGTGCCTCGAAGCTCTATCGCGAGCCGTTTCTGGCGCAGTGTTATCGGCCGGGTCGTCTATGGCCTTTCCGAACATCGGCTGAAGGCCATGACAGGGGATCACCCGGACAACCCGACAATGGACTTGCCATGCCGTGATGTGTTTTCGGCGGGCCAGAAAAGCGTCGAGGTCATCGGACCCTTGATTGAGACGGAAGCGGAAGCTGTTCACCGGGACGCCTGGCAACCAACGGTGTGAATGCAAGCGGGCATTCCGTTTTCAACGAGGAGTTTAGATCCATGGTACCAAAAGAAAGCACTTCGGACGAACTGAGAACGCTGCTAGCCGACATGCCGGCATGGGGTTCTGAATTTTCGCGCACATTTGCCAATCATGCGCCGATGGTCCTCGTCGCGCTGGACCGGATCGGCGGCGACCCGGCTCAGCTTCGGCGCTTTTTCCATCACTACAGAGACGCCAAGCAGCTTTTACCCTTCGCCCAGCCATTGAAGCGCCTGGATAGTAAAAACTGGAAAACCGCGATCGGGATGCGTGAGCGAGAACCTGATCTGCGCCATTTTTTTGCCGGGGAGTTGGCGCGACTCGGGATACATGAGGCTCTTCAGCTTTATCTTCCGGATCTTGCCGACGGCATAACTGCCAGCGCCTTTCATGCGCTGATGCGAACGGCCTACGGGGTGCTTCGTTCTGACGAGACCGATGTCGCCATTGCGCTCGCCTATTGGGCCGCAACCTATCTGCCGCTCCCAGAGGCGCAGGGGGCGCCCCCGGTCACGCGTGAGCCCGCCGAAGTGTTGGCCCTGACCGCTGCAATCGAACCACTGCATGGCATGAAACTTCACGACCTTCTCTGGCAGAACATACGCGACGCCAGCAACGTGCCTGAATTTGTGCCGGTCGTCGATTGGCTCGACATCGGGCCGGACACGATGGAAAAAATGGCGGCGACTGCGCTCGCCATTTTTGCGGCAACCCAGCACTTCGCCGCTCTACACATTATCACCGGGCTGCACTGGATTCGTCTGCTCAAGCCGCATTGCGACGAGGCGACCCTCTATCGGATGTTGCGGGTGTTCTGGCAGGGGATCGCCGCACTGATGGGCGAGCTCGGGTTTCCCCATATGCCTGACAGAGCGGCAGTCGATCGCTGGCGTCATATCCAGGTGCCGGATTGGCCCGAGATGCATGCGATCGCCGCGCAAAGCTACGACGAGCACGATATCAGTCTCGCCTTTTCCGCCAGCGAGGAAATGAAAGTCTATAGCGACCCGCTCTACCGCGTCGTGGTCGCCCGCCGCCTCGGACTTGTTGGAGACTACACGAAATGAGCCTGGAACAGCCGATGTCAGGCGACTGCATCATTGAAGCCGGAACCGTGCTATGCGGCGTTTTGCCCGACGGCACCATGTCCATGCGCCACGATGTAGGCATCCGTGTCGCGGGCGGCATGATCGCGCAGATCGGGCCTCTTGCCGCCGTGGCCTATGGCAACGACCATCTTGCCCGCTTCGGATCTCCCGACATGATCGCGATGCCGGGATTGGTCAACAGCCATCACCATTTCGGGATCACGCCGCTTATGCAGGGCGTACCCTTTGCTCCCCTGGAGTTTTGGCTGCCGCAATTCCGGGCGATGCGCCAAATCGATGTCCGGCTCGACACGCTCTATTCGGCCATCGAGATGCTGGAAAGCGGAACGACGATGGTGCAGCATATCAACAGCGGGCTTGCCGGCGCACCGGAGAACTGGATGGCGACGGCAAATGCCACGCTGGAGGCCTATATCGAGATAGGCATGCGGGCCGGTTTTTCCTTCATGATCCGCGACCGCAACATTCTCACCTATGACGAGGATGCCAAGGTGCTGGCCACCCTTCCGGACACCGTCCGCAGTTGGATCGCGCCCAAACTCCACGCGTCCAACATCCCAATCGCAGATCTGATGACATTTTACCGTGCGCTCAGAGAAAGCTGGTTCGACGCTCGGCCGGATCACGTCCGCATCAATCTCGCCCCTGCCAATCTGCACTGGTGTACGGATGAATGCCTGCACACGATTTTCGAAACGGCGAGGGAGACCGACGCGCAGGTTCATATGCATCTCCTGGAAACCGAGCGGCAATCGAACTTCGCCCACAATAAATTTGGCCATAGCGCCGTTCAGCATTTGAAGGCGCTCGAATGCCTCGGTCCGAACGTCACCCTCGGGCACGGCAACTGGATGAGCCGCGCGGATCTCGACATCGTAGCCGATTGCGGCTGCAGCATTTGCCACAATGCCTCATCCGGCCTGCGGCTCGGCAGCGGCATCGCCCCCGTCAACGAAATGCGCCGGCGCGACATTCCGGTAGCACTCGGCATAGACCAGTCGAATATAGCTGACGACCGCGACATGACGCTTGAAATGAAGCTCGTCTGGGCACTACACCGCGAAACAGGCCTGTGGAACGACCGTCCTGATGCTGGTGCCGTGCTGCAGATGGCGACGGAACACGGTGCTAGAACCGTGGGCTTCGGCGGCTTTACGGGCCGGCTCGAACCAGGTCATCAGGCCGATATCGTGCTGATGGATCGCCGCAAGATCGGAAGGCCGCATGTGAACGTTCGGACGCCGGCAGTAGAAAGCCTCCTGCATCGCGGCGGACGACATGCCATCACCCAGGTGTTCGTCGGCGGTCGCCTTGTCGTCAATGATGGAAAAGTCATTACGATCGACCGTGAGGCGGTGCTTTCAGAAATTCGCGAGCGGTTGGAATGTCCCGAAACGCAAGGCGAGCGGCAGGCCTTGGATGCGATCGCCTCCCTGCTCCCCCATCTTGAAGCCTATCACCGCAATTTCACGCCGGCGGTCGGTTATCGCCCCTATCGATATAACGCGATGGCGGACGAGGAATACGTCCTGCCGCATCGAAAGTGAAAGCGATCACGCCAATCTCGATAATCTCATCCTTGCGAACACTGAGGCCCGTGGTCTCGGTGTCGAGAATGATGCCCTTGAGGGGTACGTGGGCCGGGGCGAATGGTGCGATTAAGCGCGATCAGTTTCTGCAGGATCCAATATCGAGCTGTCTCTGACAGATGTCGGGCCATGTCCCCTCCACTCATGGGGTTGGAATGCTTGTCGGGTTTGGCGGATTTTGAGGAGCCACGCATGACCACTTGGTCGCGCGTAGCTTGCTCCGAAAGCATGTCAAACTGTTCCACCGGCCAGCCCCACGGCTTGCTCGCGCGACGACGCCGCAATGGCATCGACGTGTTTGTTCATCGCGACCACCAGTTCCCCGATCTGCTTCAATGAGCCGCCTGTTTTCGAAACGAGTTCAACACCAGTAGCAACTTCACCGCTTGAGGTTTGAATGAGCGCCTTGATTTCCTTGGCAGCCTGTGCCGATCGTTGCGCCAGTTCACGGACCTCCTGGGCATTCGCCCTTTGAAACAGCCCCGCGACAACCGTGCAGGACACGATAGCGAACCACACGGACGCGGTCCGCTGAAGTATCGTCAGCCGCCAATGGCTTCGCGCACCGACCTGCGTCAACCTGCCGATCAAACCCCAAATCACGGCAACTATGCTTGCCAAGGCAACGAAAATGATAAGCTTTGGCAGGAAGTCCGACGCGCTCGGCGGAGGTAGAAGAACAAGTCCGAACACAAGGGCCTTCGGGTTGAGCGTCGTCGTCACATATATGCGTCGAGCGACGGCGGCTTCTCAAAATCAATCTTAAGCCATCCCTGGGCGCCCAAGCTCAAATTCGTAGTCAGCGAAGGCGCGACCGCACGCTTGAATAAATTCCAGCATTTGGCCCCGGAAGACGAAAGCTTTTTGAAGGTTCTGGCGATCGCGGAAGCGCTGTGATCGTTAGAAATTTACGCCCGTTCCCTGCAATGCGCGAACTCGTTGCCCTCTCCGCCGTTCGCTTGAACTGTTCGTCACTATCAGCCAGAGCGGCCAAATCGCTTGACACCAGTCGAACAACTGCTGGGCAACAAGATGGACGACCTTCCCTTCCCGTTGGATCCGGCCATTGATCGCCATCATCGACGATTCGAGAACGATCCGCCGGCGTTTTTCGAAGAGTGTCGGCCCGCCCTGTCTCGTCCTCGATGGTAATGAACATGACGCCGTTGGCCGATCCCGGCTTTTGCCGCACGAGCACAAGTCCGGCGGTATAGACCCAATGCCCTTGCGTTCATTGCCTCTGCACAATCACCGCCCCTTCAGACAGTATCATTCCGGCGCGACCTTCTGCCCGGCGCCGATGGGCAGTCAGCACTCGCTGACCCCGGCACGCCTTCGGGCGCAAAAAGGTGGGTCATCGGCGCCATAACTATGCGATTTTTGAGTTCAAGCGATCGGTTGGCGATGGGGCGGAAAAGACTGCTTGTATCGGGACTGGCCCTCAGTAGAACTCCGTTGCGTTTAACGGGCCCACCGGTATACCATGTAAACCTAGCGTCAATTAGGCACTTCAAGTCGCCTAGGTATATCGAAGGAAACCGTCATGCTCGAACTTGAACCGCTCTGCTTTTCTTCTGAATGCCCGAGCCGGGCCTTGTTCGATCAGATTGCTGATAAGTGGTCAATGATGGTGCTTGCCGTACTCGACGACGAACCGCAGCGCTTCAACGCCATTCGCCGTCGGCTGCAAGGTGTCACGCAAAAAGCACTCACTCAGTGCCTCCGCCGGCTCGAACGCAACGGCCTGATAGCGAGAGAGGTGATTTCACTCTCGCCGGTCGCCGTTCAGTATCAGGTGACGCCGCTGGGCCGCACGTTACGGGAGCCACTCCAGGAACTTCACAAATGGACACTGGTAAAACTGCCGGAGGTCACCGCAGCAAGAGAGGCTTTCGACAGCATAGATGGCGGGCAGAAGGGCGCGGACAGATCGCTAATCCAGTTACGTCTGTGACGCGACGAGAGCGACTGCAGGAGGTCCGATACTGGCTCGCGGCGGTTCGGGAAAGAGAACTCGGACCAGGTATACTGTGCCCTACCAGGGCTACTTTAAGTGCCTAATTGACGCTAGGTGTACAAAATATACTTGTGTTTCCGTCAACAATGATGGAGCATATTCATGCGCAACAATCTTCAATTCTATATCGACGGAGCCTGGGTACAGCCCAAAAGCACGGCCGTGATCGATGTTATCAACCCCGCGGACGAAAGCGTCGTTGGTCAAGTCGCGCTAGGCGATGCAAGTGATGTGGACGACGCGGTTTCAGCCGCGCGAAAGGCATTTGAACCGTATTCACTCACCTCGATTGAGGAGCGAATTTCGCTCTTCGACCGGATTATAGCTGCCTACGACAAGCGAGTGAGCGACCTAGCCCTCGCGGTAACGGATGAAATGGGCGCGCCGCAATGGCTTTCAGAGCAATTGCAGGTGACCGTCGGCGTTGCCCATTTCAAGATTGCACGAGCAGCGCTTGAGACCTACCGATTTGATGAGCCTCTTGGCACAAGTGAAGTCGTGCGCGAGCCGATCGGCGTTTGTGCGCTGGTCACGCCATGGAATTGGCCCTTGATGCTGATGGCCGCAAAGGTGGCACCTGCACTTGCTGCGGGTTGCACCGTGGTGTTGAAGCCGTCTGAAATCGCGCCGTTCTCAGGTACGATCCTTGCCGAAATCCTCCATGACGCCGGAATACCCAAGGGCGTGTTCAACCTTGTTCATGGAAATGGCCGCGTTGTCGGCAATGCTTTGACGAGCCATCCCGAGGTGGACCTTGTCTCCTTCACCGGCTCAACTGCGGCTGGGATCGAGGTGGCTCGCACCGGTGCGCTCACAGTCAAAAGGGTACATCAGGAACTGGGGGGGAAGTCACCCAACATCGTTCTCCGTAGCGCGGACCTCGCTTCTGCTGTCGAAGGGGGCGTGGCCCAGATGATGCTGAACAGCGGACAGAACTGCAGCGCACCATCTCGGATGCTGGTCCATGTCGATCAGGTTGCCGAAGCAATCAGCTATGCCAAGGCGGCCGCCGAAACGTGGTCGGTCGGCCATCCTTCTTCTAATTCAAAGATGGGACCGGTGGCCTCGGAAGCGCAATGGAACAAAATCCAGCGTCTGATCCAGTCGGGTCTCGATGAAGGCGCCACGCTTGTGACTGGAGGGCTCGGCCGTCCCGACGGACTTGATGCTGGCTTTTACGTCCGGCCCACGATCTTCGCTGACGTTCGCAACGACATGACGATCGCGCGCGAAGAAATCTTCGGGCCAGTCCTGGTCATCATCGCCTATTCCGACGAGGAGGAAGCGGTGAGGATCGCCAACGACACGACCTACGGCCTTGCTGCCTATGTCCAGGGTGAGCGGGTTGCGGCCGAAGCTGTCGCGCGTCGCCTGCGTGCCGGCCAAGTCTACCTGAACAATGTTAATCTTGATCTGGCTGCGCCCTTCGGCGGCTACAAGCAGTCCGGCAACGGACGTGAATGGGGTCCGATGGCGATCGCTGAATTCCTTGAGACCAAGGCCATCATCGGTTTCCGTGAGGCAGCTTGACAGCCTAACCTGATTATGGATGCCCGGAACTCAATTGATCCGGGCATTCTGCTGTTTCTTCCCACCGCCGGCGGAGGACCGTGATCTGTCAGTACTTCTCGAAAGCGCGATGCGTTCTTGCAGCCCCCATCTGTCCTCGATCTCTCACCCCGGCGCGGAAAAAAATAGAAGGGGTGCTGGCGGATGGAGCGTCCTGCCGATTTCAGAACAGCATGAAGTAAGAACTCACCTGACGGAATCGCCGGGTTGCATGCACCTACCCGCAAAGACCGATTGGCAGGATCTCGAAAGCATTCGTACGGATTGTGCAATGACATCGCCTGCGGATCCGATAGCTTACAAAAGCAAGCGGTCTCCTCGACAGCATCCGTTTTCATCTTCCGCAGTTTCCGCCCCAAGAGACTTCGCGAATGGCATCCGGAGATGTCCCTACAGTCCGGATGCTGCCCATAAAGGCTGCGCATTCTCCCGATCACCTTTGCGCGCAAACACGAAAATTGCCACCTCCTAGGAAACTTCATCTTTAGCTTCAGGGCCGTTCTGGCCCGCGCGTCGCCTCTAGGTGCATTCCGTGCCTCGTCGATCTCCTTGTCGTAAAGTTCGCCAAGAAACTCCGCCGATCAGCGCCGATGGGGGCCGCAGAAATCGCGGATCTTCAGCGATGACCAGCGGCAGTGCTGCAGAGATCTTCTCTTATTATCACACGAAGCTCGCCGAATCTTTGGAATCCAATGTGCCGGACAAGCCGATGGACCGTTGTTGGAGAAACGCGGCACCTGCGCGCCACAGCGGCAGCACTTTCAAAGGCCGTTATTTCCGGCCTTTCCAGGATCTCCCTTGCGACCCGTTCGAGACCGACGGGAAATACCAGCTGCCGGCTGGCGATCAGGCGCTTCAGCTCCTGCAGTGTTGAAGGAGGAGGAGAGTTCCGATCCTGTAGCATTGCGCTCACTTTCAAAAGAGCTGACTTCACGCAACTCAGCCGAAGTCCGCACAGAGGCGGCGCCACACATGAGATACGCAAAGTGAAATCGGGCGCGTTTCGCTCCAACTAGATCGCCTGCGGCTTGAAATCGCTGGCTTCGACCGGCATCACGCCCTGCAACAGAGCGACGGACTTCTCCAGCCCTTCGAGGCTGTTCAGAAGCACATCCTCATGCTCTATCGAGAGCCAGCCATCGTAACCGGCCATCTTCAGCCTGTAGCAGAACTGCCGCCACCATTCTTCGCCGTGGCCAAATCCCAGCGTTATATAGGACCAGCTACGCGCCGGGATATCCATTAGGCTGCCGTTCTCCAAAAGGCTGGTGACGGCCTGCTTCGGAGTGTTGAGGAGGGTATCTTTGGCATGAACGTGGTATACGGCTCCGCCGAGCGCTTCTGCGGCGACAAGAGGATCGGCACCCATCCAGAAGAGATGCGACGGGTCCAGGTTTGCTCCGACGACCGGGCCAACGGCTTCGCGAAGCTTCAGCAGCGAAGGGACGTTATAGACGCACTGATTGCCATGCAGTTCCAGCGCAATGCGTTCCACACCGTGCTCTCTCGCTAGTGCCACGATCCTGGTCCAGTACGGGAGGAGCTTCTCCTCCCACTGGTAGCGAAGGATAGCCTGCGTTTCCGGCGGCCATGAGGAGACCACCCAGTTCGGCATGGTGTCGGTGGCATTCCCGGCTGGAAGTCCCGACATCGCGCAGACGGTCTTGATACCCAGCTCGCCGGCTGCGCGGATCGTATCCTCAAGACCCTGCCCCTGGCCATGATCGGTCGGATGCAGGGGATTTCCGTTGGCGTTCAAGCCTACCACTTCCAGTTCCCGGTCGGCGAAAGCTCTGAGGAATGACTTCTGCGCGTTCTTGTCCCGCAGGATCGTCGATAGATCGAAATGCGGCGCCGTCGACCAGCCACAGGTGTTGACCTCGACGCCGGAGACGCCCAGCCTTTGCGCGTGATCCAGCATTGCCTCGAAGGGCAGGCCGCCGAGGCTGTCTGATACGAATCCAAGCTTCATGCGTAAAACTCCGGTTTGGCAATCATTTCGACGGGAACCTTGCAGCCGTCGTTCAAGGCCGTGACGCCGGCTTCGGCAACCCTTGCGGCGCAGTATCCGTCCCAACTGCTCGACGCGATGTGCGGGAACACTCCGGTCTCGACGAACCGAATGAAAGCGCGGTTCTGGCGGCGATAGGCTTCGGCATAGCGGCCGCGCCAATCCGCTTCGTAGCTTGTGCTCTGGCCGAGCTCCCGGTCGACGCGGGTGTAGTTGACGGCGTTCATGGCGATGGTCGCCTTCTCGCCCACCAGTTCCGCGCGCACGTCGTATCCGTAGGCCGCGTTATTGTTGATCTCGATATTGACGAGTTGATCATCGGCGGTTTCGAGCACCATATAAACCGGTGCGACCAGCGCGTCGGAGCGCTTCGGCTGGAAGGCGGAGATCGATACGTATTCGGTGTCGAGAACATGTCGGACGACATCGAACTCGTGCGGGGCGGAATTGGTGATTGCCATCGCTCCGGTGAAGTCCAACGCGGGCGTCGCGACATTACGATGAAAGTTGTGCATCATCAGGGCGCGGCCAATCGCACCGTGCTCCAGAGCCTGCTTCATTTCCACATAGGATTGATCGAAGCGGCGCATGAAGCCGAGCATTATGAACTTCTTTCCCGCGGCTTCTTCCGCCTGCATGATCTCCAAGCATTCTTTCGAAGATTGCGACAGCGGCTTTTCGCAGAGAGCCCGTTTGCCGGCTCTTATGCAGGACAGCGACAAGGGCGCGTGCGTGAAATCGGGGCTTGCGATGATGACTGCATCCACGTCCGGACGAGCGGCCACCCGGTCGGGGTCTGAGTCGACGTCGTGAGCGCCGTAGGCGTCCGCCACCTTGCGGGCGCGATCCGTATCCATGTCGCAAACGACCTGGAGGCTCGCCCCAGGCAGATCTTCCGCGACGATTCTCGCATGATCGGCTCCCATCAATCCTGCCCCGATGACGGCGATCCTTATTGTCATTTCGATATTTCCTGTCGTTAGAGAACCAGCGATTTGCGGCAAGCATTGCGTCTGTCGTGCGAAATGCGTGCCGGGAACCCCATCCCGACACGCACCCTTGGGAGGGCTTTATTTCTTTGCGTATTGGTCAACGTTGTCCTTGGTGATCGAAGCAAACGGCACCAGCTTTTCGGCCGGCGCATCCTCGCCTTTTTTCAGGCCTTCCACGACCTCGAAGGCGGCCTTCGCCTGGCCTGCGGCGTCCTGGAAGATGGTCTGCGACATGGTGCCGGCCTTGATCGCATTAAGAGCATCGGCCGTACCATCGACACCGGAGATCATCACGCCCTTGAGGCGGTCGGCACCCTGAAGTGCTTCGAGCGCGCCCAGCGCCATCTGATCGTTGGCTGCGACGATTGCATCGAACTTCGGAAAGCTTTGGATCCAGTCTTCCGTGACCTTCATGCCTTCAGCGCGGTCGTAGTTTGCCGAAAGGCTGGCGAGGGTGGCCACGTCGGAACGGCCGAGCGCATCCTCGAATCCCTTCTTTCGCTCCTGCGTGTGCGAAAGCCCCGGCGTGCCTTCGAGGTAGAGGATCTTGGCGTCCTTGGGCAGGTGTTCTTTCATGTATTCGCCCTGAAGACGGCCGGCATCGATGTTCTTCGAGCCGACGAACGTGTATTTGCCGCCTGCCGATTGGATGCCGAGAGCGATGACGGGAATGCCGGCCTGGTTCGCCTTCTCGACGCCCGGTACGATGCCCTGATAGTCGACCGGCACGACGACAATCGCATTGACTTTCTGCGCTATGAAGTTGTCGATCTGATCGAGTTGCTTGCTGACGTCGTTGTTGGCGTCGGAGAAGCTCACTTCGACTGCCGGATCGGATTTCGACGCTTCGATGAAGGCGTTTTTGCGCGCCATGACGAAGACGTCCGTATCCGCCATATTGGCGTAACCGACGACGAATTTGTCCGCGGCGAATGCAGCGCCGGTGGAGATCCCGGCAAGGGATATGGCGCAGGCGAGAGCGAGTTTGGAAATGGCTTTCATTGGGTCCTCCCATAGAGTTTCAGATTCATTCCGGATGCGGGAAATCCCGCCGACAAAGAGGTGGTTCCTCAGCAGGCGCTAGCCCGCCGAAGAACATCGGTCATGCCTTCTTTTTGCTGCGGGCAGACTTCGTCCAGACATCGAGGATCACGGCGATCGCGATGATCAGACCCTTGATGATCTGCTGCCAGTACGAGCTGACATTCAGGAGATTGAGCATGTTGTTGATGACGCCGATGATCAGCGATCCGATGATTGTGCCGGTAATGGTTCCGGTGCCGCCCATCAGGCTGGTGCCGCCAACGACCACCGCGGTGATCGCGTCGAACTCATAGCCGACGCCACCGGCCGGTTGACCGGAATTGATGCGAGACATGAGGACGATGCCTGCGACGGCGCACAGAATGCCGTTGAAGATGAAAGCCTTCACGACGATGCTGTCTGGATTGATGCCGGAAGCGCGCGCGGCACGCTCATTGCCGCCTACCGCATAGACGTATCGGCCGAACTTGGTCTTGTTGAGAAGAATCCAGGAAATGACGATGACGATCGCGAGGATGAGCACGGAGATCGGTACTGGGCCAAGCGAGCCTTGCCCGATCACTTTGAAGTCGCCCAAGCCCGTCACGGGCGATCCACCCGTATAAAGGAGCACTGCGCCGCGTGCGACGGTCGTCATTGCCAATGTCATGATGAACGACGGGATGCGGAAGAAGGTGATGACGAAACCGTTTACGATGCCGGTCACCATGCCGACTGCTACGCCCGCGACGACCGCGAGGATGACGCTGCCGGTGATGGCCATTACGCTCGCGGCGATGACACCACAGAGCGCGAGAACAGATCCCAGCGATACGTCGATATGTCCCAGAATAATGATAAAGGTGACGCCGCATGCGAGAAGGCTAACCACCACAACCTGACGAAGGACGTTGGTCAGGTTGGCTTCCGTCAGGAACGTCGGGCTCAAAATCGACGCGAGGATGCAGATTCCGACGAAGATGAGAACCGTGCCGTACTGCCGGTAGATCTGGGAAAAGCTCATGTTTCGAGAGCCTGAAATCACCTGGCCTCCTCGTTTCACGGCCGCCTCTGCGCGTTCGATACTCATCAGTGTCCTCCCGTGGCGAGGCGCATGATGTTTTCCTGCGTGGCCTCGTTCCTTGTTAGTTCGCCGGTCACCCGGCCTTCGCTCATCACCACCACGCGGTCACTCATGCCTAGGATCTCGGGCAGTTCAGATGAGATCATGACGATCGCCAGCCCCTGACGAGCGAACTCGGTCATCAGTCTGTGAATTTCGGATTTCGACCCGACGTCGATGCCTCGTGTGGGTTCGTCGAGAATGAGCAGCTTCAGATCACCCAGCAGCCACTTGGCGAGAACGATTTTCTGTTGATTGCCGCCGCTGAGGTTTTCAACGATCATTGCCGTATCGGGCGTCTTGATCTGGAGCATCTTGATCTTGCGCTGGGAAGCTGTCTCTTCCTGCCGCTCGCTGATGAAAAGGCCGGAAGCGAACTTCTTGAGGTTCGCAAGCGAGATGTTCTCGCCGACGGACCGGCAAAGCACCAGACCTTCCGCTTTGCGATCCTCTGAGACCATGGCGATGCCGTTGGCGATGGCATCCTTCGGGGACATGAGCTTTAGCGGTTTTCCGTTCAGACGGATGACGCCCGCGTCCGCCGCGTCCAGGCCGAAGATCACCCGGGCGACCTCTGTCCGCCCTGCACCGATCAGGCCGGAAAGGCCAATGATCTCGCCGGCGCGCACCTCGAAGCTGACATTTTCGAAGCTGCCGTCACGAGAGAGGTTCTCGACGGAAAGGACAATCTCGCCGATCGGCACTTCCTCTTTCGGAAAAATACTGGAGATCGTGCGGCCGACCATCTGGGAAATCAGCTTTGCGGGCTCATATTCGCTGGCCGGGGCGGCAGCGATGAACTGGCCATCACGCATCACCGTGATGTCGTCGGCGATCTGGAAGATCTCGTCCATCTTGTGTGTGATGTAGATGATCGCGACGCCTGCTGCTTTCAGGTCTGCGATCTGTCTGAAGAGCATCGCGACTTCCGTGTCGCTGATCGCCGACGTCGGTTCGTCCATAATCACCAGAGAGGCCTCGCGCGAAATCGCCTTGACGATCTCGATGAGTTGCATCGTCGCGATGGACAGGTCTCGCATCTTGGTTTGGGGGCTGTATTTCAGACCCAGCCGATCCAGGAGCGTCTGCGTATCTGAATTCATGCGATCGAAATCGACAAACCGGGACAAAATGCCTGTCCGGCCGTAAGTGGGTTCGCGGCCGAGAAAGATGTTTTCGGCGATGGTCATGTCGAGCACCGGGCTGAGTTCCTGATGGATCATCGAGATCCCTCGGTCCAGTGCGGCTGCGGCGCTTTGGTGGTCGAGCTTTTCGCCTCTGAAAAGGATTTCTCCGCCGTCGATCGCGTAGATACCGCTCAGAATCTTCATGAGCGTCGACTTGCCGGCGCCATTTTCCCCGACGAGGACATGGACGGTGCCGGGACGAACCTTCAGGCTCATGCCATCGAGCGCGAGAACACCAGGGAAGGCCTTGGTGATTGAGCGCATTTCAAGAACGAAGCCGGCTCCGCTATCTATAGGCGTGCGATGGCCTTCGCCGCCTGAAAGCGGCGCCACCTTTTGCAAGGTCGCAGACATGAGAGTATTTCCTCCAAATGAGAGAGCTCTCCCAAGCCCTCCCGCCAAATTGGCTTTTGCTGAAAGATGAAATTGCGAAAATTCCGCCAGCTGTCAACGAAGCTGTGGATTTTTCTCCCAAAACCTCTCATAAATAGCGTCAGATTATGAGAGGCTTATTATGTCACGCCCAACGATCCCCGACTTGGCAAAAGCCGCGAATGTAAGCATTTCAACAGTCGACCGCGTGTTGAACGGTCGCGACCCCGTGCGCCCACAGACGGCGGAGCGGGTTCTTAACGCCGCCCGCCAGATTGGTTTCCATGGCGTGACGGCCATCGCCCGGCGACTCGAGCACGACAAGCCGGTGATCAAATTTGGCTTTCTTCTCAAGCAGTCTCACCGCAAGCTTTATCAAATGTGGGGCGATGTTCTCGTCGCGGCGACCGAAGCCTTTCCCGACGCCCATGGAAGGGCAATCGTTAGATTCATGGACGATCTTGCGCCCGACAAGGCTGCCGAGGCGATCTACGCTCTCAGTCGCGAAGCCGACGTCATTGGAATGATCACCTCCGACCACCCGCAGGTGAACCACGCCGTCGATGGTCTTGCAGCAGAGAACATTCCGGTCGTGACCATGATTTCCGATATTTCCACTGCCTCCCGCGCAGCCTATGTCGGCAACGACTGCGTCAAAAAGGGCCGCACGGCTGCGTGGTTCATAGCCGGGCTGAATGGCAATGGCGGCAAGGTTTCCGTCTTCGTCGGAAATCACCGATATCTTGCGCAAGAACTAAACGAAATGGGGTTTCGATCATACTTCCGGGAGAGCGCGCCGGGCTTTCAGATGCTGGAGACGGTTGCAACCCTTGAAGAGCCTGAAATTGCTTATGAGGCCACGCGTCACCTTTTGCAGACCGAACCAAATTGGGTCGGGCTCTACGTTGCCGGCGGCGGCATCACCGGTGTGATGCGAGCCCTGCGGGAGGATGGTGGGCCGGCAGCCAAACGCCTTGTGGTCATAGCACACGAGCTCACGAATGAAACAAAAGCCGGTCTTGCTGAAGGATTGATCAAGGTCGTCCTATCTCACCCGGCAAAGCAGTTGGGGGAGACCTTGGTGCGTGCAATGGCGCAAGCTCTCGATACCGACCGATCACCGACCGTGTCGCAGCACATTGTACCCTTCGACTTCTACACAGCGACTAATATATAGGAAAACTGACTGGTGATACGTTGGCGGCCGTTGTGACATCGCCCCCGGACTTTTCTCAATACTCTGCGGGCACCTCATATACTTCTGCAGCTGGATCCTCGAGGAATGAGCGCACCGTCGGTGGTAGCTGGCGCGACGATAGCGGGACAGGTCCACAGCGCGCAAGAAGTTCACGCAAGTCTGGCTCGGTGCCGACATGCCGCCAGATCATCCGCGAGGCATAGGGGAGGTTTTCCCTTCGCCACGAAATTCCCATCGTCGTCCCACGCAGATAGACGCGCTGATACTCGTCGAATGGCAGGAGGATCGTCTGCGACAGCATGGCGTTCGGTCCGACGACACGTTGCGTGATGAAGATCCGGTTCCGATAGAAGGCCGCCAAGCCCAGATATTTCGAAAACTGTTGAATGCCGCTTCCGAGGTCTCGAAGCCGCTCCATCGATTTGGCCTGCACCAATCCACCCTGCTCGATGAGGCGGCTGCACGAACAGACAACCATCCCGGGCCAGGATGGCGAACGATAATAGGTCTGAAAATAACCGATATGACGCCTGAGCGCGGCTAGGTTTCCGGGAAACGCTTTGAGAAGCTCTGAACCTCCGTTGCTACCGAGGACGGGTTTGTGAAGTCGCTCGCGAAACTGCTTGGGAGCGAGGCCAAAGTCGGCTGCATCAAGATCGAAATAGTTGGCGATGCGAGCCAGATTATGGGCGGAAGGCCTCGTCTGGCCGTTGATGTATCGATTGAATTGTTGCCGGTTGATATCGATTGCACGGCACAGATGCGAAATTGAACGTTGCGTTGCGCAGGCGATTTTGAGGTTCTCGACCAGGTGAGGCATCCGTAACTCCGTCTTCTCGTGAACTAGCGTAAACTCGCTTAAGGATGCGTCAAGTCGCGAAATTGCGTGAGCCGGCCCTGCCTCTACGTTCCCACTTACAAATGAAAAAGAGGGAACCGTCATGACGCATCAAAAGGATCGATCTTCGCAGCCAAGAATCGGCCGCCGCCACTTCCTTGGCGGTGCCGTCGCGCTCGGCGCCTTGCCGGCCCTCGCCTCGGGCCTCCTGATGCCGCGTGACGCACGGGGGCAGGAAGCCAAGCGTGGCGGCCATCTGAAGCTTGGCCTCAAGGGCGGCGCCACCAGCGACGCGCTCGACCCGGCAACATACAGTGCCTCGGTACTGTTCGTCATTGGCCGCCTCTGGGGCGACACACTTGTCGAATCCGACCCCAAGACTGGCGCACCCCTGCCCTCGCTGGCAACTTCCTGGACGCCGTCGACGGATGCTTCGATCTGGACCTTCAAGATCAGGAACGATGTACGGTTTCACGACGGCAGCAAGATGACCGTCGCCGACATTGTCGCGACGCTGAAGCGGCACGCGGACAAAAACTCGCAGTCGGGCGCTCTTGGGCTCATGGCGTCAATTGCAAGCATTGAAGAAAAGGCGGGCGACCTTGTCCTGACGCTTTCGGAAGGCAATGCGGATCTGCCTCTCCTTCTCACCGACTACCACCTGATTATCCAACCCAAGGGCGGCGTCGAAAATCCGGCAGCAGCAGTCGGCACCGGTCCTTACATTCTGAAAAGCTTCGAACCCGGGGTCCGCGCCACATTCGAGAAAAACCCAAAGGATTGGCGCTCCGACCGCGGCTTTGTCGACAGCGTCGAAATACTCGTCATCAACGACAACACCGCGCGCGTTGCGGCGCTTGCCTCCGGCCAGGTCCATTTCGTCAACAGCATCGACCCGAAGACAGTTCCCATGCTGCAGCGGGCACCGACTGTGAGTATCATCCGGAATGCAGGCAAGGGCTTCTACTGCTTCCTGATGCATTGCGACACGGCGCCCTTCGACAACAGCGACCTTCGTCTCGCGTTGAAATATGCCATCGATCGTCAGTCGATCCTGGACAAGGTTCTCGCCGGCTATGGAACGATCGGCAACGACTATCCGGTCAACTCCAACTACCCCCTGGCGCCGACCGATATCGAGCAACGGCCGTATGATCCCGACAAGGCCGCCTTCCACTTCAAGAAATCGGGTCTCGACCGTCCAATTCTGTTGCGCACCTCCGACGCAGCCTTCCCGGGCGCCGTGGATGCGGCGATCCTGTTCCAGCAAAGCGCGCGCAAGTCCGGGATCACGATCGACGTGAAGCGCGAACCGGAAGACGGCTACTGGACTAATGTCTGGAACAAGCAGCCCTTCTGCGCCTCCTTCTGGGGCGGTCGTCCGACACAGGATTCGCGCTATTCCACCTCCTATCTATCGACCGCCGAATGGAACGACACGCATTTCAAGCAGCCTGACTTCGACAAGTTGGTATTGCAGGCGCGGTCTGAGCTCGATGAAGCCAAGCGCAAGGTGCTTTATCGACAGCTGGCTTTGATGGTGCGAGACGATGGCGGTCTGATCCTGCCCGTCTTCAACGACAACATCATGGCCTCTTCGAAGACGCTGAAGGGCTATGTCGACGACATCGGCAACGATATGTCGAACGGCTACGTCGCGACGCGTGTCTGGCTGGACGCCTGATGCCCGAAGCCGGGCGAATAGGGCGCGCGCGGATTCTAACCAATCTGTCCCGCATTGGCGGAAATTGATCTTCACTCTGGCAGTGCATAGCGCGTCAGCAGAGCCTCGCCCTCTTCGATGGCGATCTCGATCACCTCGTTCACCAGATCCGGAGATCCGGCGAGTTCCCGCAGAACGAGCGTGAACAATTCCCGCTGCTGCATCGGCAGAACCTGCGGCACGATGATCACCAAGCCAGCATGCAGATCCGCTCGCGCATGGAGTTTCCTGAAGTCACGGGCATTGTTCGTCACGAAGGTAAAATCTTCCGCGACGATCCGAGGCATCAGATCCCAATCGGTCTCGCCGCTCAGGCCCAGCCAATTGACGTGGAAGCAATCGTGGCCGTGATGTTGAGCCACGGCCACGAGCGATGTGTGCAAGCATTCATCGACGAGAAACTTCACGTAGCCGTGCCCGAGGGCTTTTCGGTACCGGCCTTTCCGAGAGGCAAGCGCTTCACCGACTTCACTTTCAGTCCCTGCTCCGACAACTTTCGTGGCCGCCCACGGGCAGGATGAGCCGCTACCCAGATTTCGGCGAGGTCCACCATGCGCGCAGTGAGAGCCGGATAGCCCTCGACGATCTCCTCCGTGGGAGCGCCTTGCGACCGGTATGGCGGGCCGACGATTAAAGAGCGCTCGCGCTTTGCTGCGGAGATTGTTGGCGCCCTGCGCGAAGCTAAGCATCCTATCTTGCGACCTATCCTCTCGACGGTTATACTGTTTTTGAAAAACAGTATAACGCCGGAGTCGAACTTATGAAGTCCATCGACCTCATGTATCAGACGATGCTCGCCGAGCTCGGTCAGCGCTCGCTCGACGCCGCCTGGACGGCCGATTTCCCTCCAGAGGGTCGGTTCACTCCGGCGAACATCAAGGGGCGCAAGTACTGGTACTTCGACATCCCAGATGGACATGGTGGTACGAAACGTCGTTATGTCGGTTCTGCTGAAGATCCGGATATCGCGCGGCGCGTAGCTGATCATAAGCGGGACAAGGACGATCTACGCGCTCGCAGGCGCTTGGTAAATACCCTGACCCGCGAAGGCGGGATGATCGCCCCTGATGCCATGTCGGGCGACATCGTCGAGGCTCTTGCCGATGGCGGTCTCTTTCGGCTCCGAGGTGTTCTCATCGGCACGGTGGCCTTTCAGTGCTATTCAGGACTGCTGGGCGTCCGCCTCCCCATGGCTGCGATCCTGACCGGCGATGCGGACATCGCCCAGGACCACGCCATCAGTCGCGAGGTTGAAGACAGTCTGCCTCCGATCGTTGAGCTGCTGCAGGGCGTCGACCCCAGCTTCCGGCCAGTTCCACATCGATCGGCGTCCGCGGCCTCGTCGGCGTTTCAGAACGCCAACGGCTACAGGGTTGAGTTCCTGACTTCGAACCGTGGTTCTGATGACTACATCGACCAGCCGGCGAAGATGCCCGCCCTTGGTGGCGCCAGCGCGGATCCCCTACGCTTTCTCGACTTCCTCATAAGGGAACCCGTCAGGACAATGCTGCTCCACCGAAGCGGTGTCTCAGTCGTCGTCCCTGATCCGTCCCGGTATGCGGTCCACAAGCTCATAGTCGCCAGCCGCCGACACACTGACCGGCAGGGACTGGCGAAGCGAGAAAAGGACGTTCGTCAAGCTGCGCTGCTCTTTGAAGCCCTGCAGCAGACAAGGCGATCTGCCGACTTGGCGCTCGTCTACAACGAAGCATGGGAGCGCGGGCCTGCCTGGCAAGAAGGTATTCGAACCGGGGCGGGAATGCTGCCGGCACAAGATGCCGAGCGATTCAACACGGTCCTGATCGAGGGCGCAAAAAGAAACCGCGAAGAAATTGAACTTCCGCTTGGAGTATAGGCTGTCTTCAGCTTCGACAGCCAAGCTGTTGATTTGATTCGAAGAGCCGAAGACAAATATGGTGCCGAGAGTTGGAGGCCCAAGGCGATTTGCACGAGCGGGACAGCTAGAGAAAGCACGTCCGCATCTCGTTTGTTCAAAGACATATCCCGCACAAGCGGGGAGCGGCCGTTTGCAGGGTCTTCTTCTTGACCGCAATCCCAATCATTGAGCGCTGACGCTATCCCCAGCCCAGCCAATTCAGGTGGCGGATCGTGGCTGACGCCGATGAGCACCGTCGCAAACGTTCAACACTTTCAATATTTCTTCTTGCGGACGATCTTGTTGCCGTGGGGTCCGCTCACGACCGGTGTCCGGTCGCGATTTTCTGTAAGCAGGTTCCGCCAGCGTTCCAGGCGATCGGCGACCAGGGCACCGCTTGCGACAGCTGCCTGAACGGCGCACCCCGGTTCATGGGCATGGGTGCAGTCGCGAAAGCGGCAAAGCGGCGCCAGTTCGGTTATTTCAGCAAAGAGGGTGTCGATACCGTCGGTAACATCACTCACGTAAAGCGTTCTTATTCCCGGGGTATCGATGACCCAGCCGCCGCCTGAAATTGCATGCAGGGATCGTGCGGTGGTTGTGTGTCGGCCCTGCGCGTCATATTCGCGGATGGTGCCTGTCTTTTGCTTTGTGTCAGATTCAGGCCCAGTCATGGTGTTCACCAGTGTTGATTTTCCGACACCAGAAGACCCCACCAACGCAACCGTTTGGCCGATGCCGCACCAGGGCCTCAACAGGGAAACGGCGTCCGCGGAGCGCCCATTCAAGGCAATGACAGGCAGGTCACGCTGCAAAGCCTCGGCTTGCGTCTGGAACATGCCGGCATCTTCCGCGGTGTCGGCCTTTGTCAGCACAATCACCGGATTGCTCCCGGCCTGGTTGGCCATGATCAGGTAACGTTCCAGCCGAGCAAGATTAAAATCGGCGTTGCACGAGGTCACGATCAACAGGGTGTCGACGTTGGCGGCAACAAGTTGCTGGCCACGCCCGCCTTCCGGTCGTCGCTGAAAGACGCTTTTTCGGTCGAGACGTCTGATGAGCATGTCGGTCAGTGGATCGGCAAGAACCCAGTCGCCGACCGCGTAGTCACCAGTATTGGTATTGGCTGGAAATTCCAGTCCGACCGGCCCGGTGACATCGATTGCCTCGATGCGTGCCCGGTGAACGGAAGCAATGCGTCTGGGGATCA